>OHTB01000357.1_pt1 | contig 27592 bp, 25 predicted proteins | sample 1578771 | NCBI WGS metagenome assembly OHTB01 (sample SAMEA3879516, study PRJEB24766) | human gut metagenome | biome: human-associated habitat; feature: feces | place: USA | collected 1985/1987 | reverse complement strand
ATAATCTGCCTATGATCGGCGTTCTGAGATCTATTCTCAGCGGCGAGGACGCTGCACAAAAGGGCAAGACAATTTTTGTTGCCGTTGCAGACGATCAGGTAGATGTTGCAAGAAAGGCGATAACTGATGTTACAGGCGACCTTTCACAGCCTAACGCAGGCGTGCTTTTCGGTGTGCCGATCAGCTTTGCAGAGGGCGTAAATTAACACTTTATACAAGATAAAAAGCGTTGCACTTTTCACAGTGTAACGCTTTTTTTGTGGATCAGTTTATTTTCATTTATGAAACTCTTAGAGAATAAAACAGATAAGTCCCGAACAGCCCTCGTTTATCATGCGCTCGATAGTTTCCTTTATCTTCATGCGTGCGTCCTCAGGAAGCTTTGAAAGCTTTGTGTGCAGACCCTCGCTCACAAGCTCGTGGAGTGACTTGCCGAAAATGTTTGACTCCCATATCTTTTCAGGTGATTCCTCAAAATCGTTGAGCATATAAAGCACAAGCTCCTCAGATTGCTTTTCTGAACCGACGATAGGTGCGACCTCGGTGTTGATAGTGGTTTTCAGCAGGTGAATGGCTGGTGCGGCGGCTTTGAGCCTTACGCCGTATTTTCCACCCTGCTTTATTATCTCAGGCTCATCAAGGGTCAATTCGTTCATTTCAGGCATAACGATGCCGTAGCCTGTTTTCTCCATTTCATCAAGGGCAGAGCTGAATTTCGAGAAACGCTCTTTTATCTTCACAAGCTCCAAAATTCTCGGCATAAGGTCGTTTTCGTCCTTTATCTCAAGCCCTGTGGCTTCGCCTATTATCCTGAAAAACAGCGCAGGGTCAAGCTCCACCTTTATGACAGCCGAGCCTTTTCCAAGGTCTATCTCAGCCACCGAGCCAGATGATACCTGCTCACAGCAGCATATCTTTTCGGCACAGTCTGAAATGTCACGAAGATTTGTCACAGCCGAAGCCGCTTCCTTGATATGTCCGAAAACCGCTTCTTTCAGCCAGTGACCCTTGTCAAGAGAGTTTATCCATGAGGGCATTGAGATGTTTATCTCTTTCACAGGGAAAGAGTAAAGAAGAAGCGTAAGTATCTCTTTTATTTCTTTTTCCGAAAGCTCTAAACAGTTTATAGGCATAACTGTAGTGCCATATTTGTCGGAAAGCTGTTCGCAAAGGTCTTTTGTCTGCTGAGAGTAAGGCTCAGTGGTGTTCATAAGCACCACAAACGGCTTGCCTATCTGCTTCAGCTCGTCGATTATACGCTCCTCACATTCCTCGTATTCTTCTCGTGGAAGGTCGGTGATACTGCCGTCTGTTGTTACCACAAGACCTATGGTGGAATGTTCTGTTATGACCTTTTGCGTTCCCACCTCAGCCGCCATGTTGAAAGGTACTTCCGTGTCAAACCACGGTGTGACCACCATTCTCGGGGCTTCATTCTCTATGTAGCCTATGGCACTTGGGATTATGTAGCCCACACAGTCTATCATTCGCACGTTGAAGCTTGCTCCGCCCTCAAGGGTGATGTTCACAGCTTCCTCAGGAATGAACTTAGGCTCGGTGGTCATGATAGTCTTGCCTGCGGAGGACTGGGGCAGTTCGTCAATGGCACGCTCCTTGCGGTAGTCGCTTTCAATGTTCGGTATAACGAACTGCTCTATGAACTGTTTTATAAAGGTGGATTTTCCTGTGCGGACAGGACCTACCACGCCTATATAGATATCGCCCCCCGTCCGTGTGGCAATGTCGGTGTAAATATCGTTTTTCATGTGTCTGTCCTCCTAGTTCATTAATGGGATAAGCAACATTCCCTGTTTTGATATTTTATCGTCGGTAAGCTCGTTTTCTTCAAGTATGGCTGTTATGGAAGTTGAATACTTTTTCGCTATCTCCCATATATCGTCGCTCTCATTGCAGTAGCATATTTTCAGAGCGTATTTGTCATTTTTCTCTTTCGGCTTATCTGTGAGTACCCTAAGCTCTGATATCATAGTCCCTGTCTGTTGAATAGTCATTTCGCCGCCTATCTTGATATCGGCTTTAAGCTCCGCTGTTGTTTCGTCTGCAAGATAGTATGTGCAGTTTTCTATGCACAGGTCAGGGAATATGGATATCTCACCATTGACATTCTCCGGAATGGGTATCTCATGCTCAAAAGGCGAATCGTTTTCAAGATAAAGGGGAGTGCCGTTCTCGTTCCTGCCGATAATACAGAACGTCACGCTTCCTGAAATGATAAAGGCTTTCTTTTCCTCGTCAAGTCTTGATGTCACATTGGAAAGGGTCGCCCAACTGTCGTGAACACAGCGTATCTCGCCCTCCTGGCAGGAAAGCTTTGCAGTAACACTGTGGCTGTCAGATAACTTTATGCTTTCGCTGTCAAGCTTGCTTTCACACCTTTCAGCCTCGCACTCAAAGCAGGTGGAGTATGCGTCTGTGACTATCTCACAGGTGGAAAGCTTTTTGGCAACGCAGTTCACAAGAAGCACAAGCTCACATTCAAGCGTGCCAGAATCGTCAGACTTTGGTATGATATCACACCCCGCAGGGGTTATCCTCACGTCTGCGGTGAAAGTATCGTCAATGCCGTCTATGTCGATTATCTGTGAGAACGGCAGAGTAAACCGCATTGTTTCAGCGGTTTCTTCTCCATCGGTAGTTACGCAGGAGTAAAGCATCATTATCTCAGCGTCGCCCTTTGTCACAAGCTTGCCTGCTATCATCTTGTGTTCCTGGGGGATAATGCGGCAATCTGTCCGCAGGATAGTGCCAACAGGGGCTTTTGCCGCAGAAAGCTGCAATTCCTCTATTAGTGTGATACGCTTTGCAGCGGTAAGACGTTTTGCAGGGTATGTAACAGCAACCTTTTTAAGCTGAATGCCGCAGCCGAATGCGTCTGTGACTATAGGCACAGTTACTTCGCCCGTCACATTTGCGTGGATAGTCACAGCACCCCTGATATCAAGTCTGCGCTGATTTACCACACGGCAGTTGACGTAATCGCATTTTGGCGTGAGCCATATCATAGGGTCGCCGCAATCCCCTTGCAGGTCGAAAGACTTTGTGTAGTTCATTTTCTGCTCGATGCAGTTTATCCGCTTGTCGTTCTGGCTGATGTAAAGCACTCTTATGAGCACTGCCATGTCAAAGCTGAGCTTTCCGCCGTTTATGGAATGGCTTTGTACTGTTGGCATGATAACGCATTTTAGTACCCTGAAAATATCGGGATAATAGTCGGGCAGCAGAAAATCCTTTTCCACAGCCTGCTCGCAGGAGGCGTCAAGGATAGTCCGTGTCATTGACAGCATCTCTCTGTTAAGCTTAAGATCCATAGTGTTCATCTTGTCTGTTTCCTCCTAAAAATAAACTGATCATACGATCGTAAAGGGCTTGTAATGCCCTGCTGAGAACATTATATTCACTTGGGACGGGTCATATTCTGAAAATATCAGACAAATTTAATGTATTTTGTCGGCAGAGGCTTTTTCACACAGCGTAAAGGCTTTTCATAGACTAAGATATGTCATTGTATCTGACATAATACGGTCTGAAAGGAAACATAATAGTATGAATGGTCTACTTTGGGCTGCGGCAGGCACGGGCTTTACATTCTCTATGACGACATTAGGTGCGGCTGTGGTCTTTTTCATGAGAAAAGAGGGGCAGAGCGAAAAGGTGCAGAAAGCCTTTTTAGGCTTTGCCGCAGGCGTTATGATAGCCGCAAGCGTGTGGAGCTTGCTTATCCCTGCCATAAACGAGGCGGAAGCTCTCGGCAGGATAGGCTGGATACCTGCCGCAGGCGGCTTTGCGCTAGGCGTGCTGTTTCTTATGGGGCTTGACAAGGCAATGCCTTATTTTTTACCTGAGCCTGAAAGGGAAGAGGGCGTCCGCAGGGGGCTAAAGCGTTCGGGAATGCTTATTTTCGCTATCACACTGCACAATATCCCGGAGGGCATGGCAGTAGGTCTTGCCTTTGCACTGGCGGCACATAATGACAGCTCGGTACTTCTGGCTTCTGCTATCGCACTTGCCATAGGCATGGGAATACAGAACTTTCCGGAGGGTGCGGCTATCGCACTGCCGTTGAGGCAATCGGGCATGAGCAGGGCGAAAGCATTCGGCCTTGGCACTCTTTCAGGAATTGTTGAGCCTGTTTTCGGACTTCTCACCGTTCTTGCCGCAGGTGCTATCCAACCGCTTCTTCCGTGGCTTCTTGCCTTTGCCGCAGGAGCAATGCTCTATGTGGTGGTGGAGGAGCTGATCCCCGAAATGTCACAGGGAAAGCACTCCAACATCGGCACGATTTTCTTTGCCGCTGGCTTTAGCGTCATGATGACGCTGGATGTGGCACTGGGATAGGCGCGGCTGTGCCGCAGCAATGCCGGTCTGCATCCGAGGCTTACTTGGTAGAGAACCATGGCATTGGGGCGCGACGGCAGGCGGTGATCTTTGAAGAGCCGCCTTCGGGCGGCTTCTCAAGGGCTATATGGTTAGAGTGTGCTAACCAGCAAACATTCAAAGGAGACGAGAGCGGAGAGTTTCCGCACGAGGTGGGGCTGTTTCTCAGCTACCCGCCGGAGGACGTGAAGGGCTTCATCGCCCACCGCGCGAACGATTTTAAGTGCGCGGGGCTCTGGAAGGTCTACGGCAACGAGGAAAAGGCGCGTTCGCTGTTCGCAAAATACAAAAATGCACGGAGATCTACTGCGCACTCTGGCAAAGCGGCTCGAAGCTGGAGCAGCTTGCCGTTGCAGTTTGATCATATAACATCACAAAAGAAAGGAATTTACGAAAATGAAAACTGCTGTTGTTTATTGGAGCGGCACAGGCAATACGGAGGCGATGGCGCAGGCCGTTGCCGAGGGCATGACCGCCGCGGGTGCGGAGGCTGTGCTGCTCACACCCGATCAGGTACAGCCCGGCGATCTGAACGCCTACGGCGCCATCGCCTTCGGCTGCCCCGCCATGGGCGCCGAGGTGCTGGAGGAAATGGAGTTCCAGCCCATGTTCGATGCCTGCAAGCGCAGCCTTGGCGGCAAACGCGTGGCGCTGTTCGGCTCCTACGGCTGGGGCGATGGCGAGTGGATGCGCACTTGGGAGAGTGACTGCGACAGCACAGGGGTGAACCTCGTTTGCGAGAGTGTGATCTGCACGGAGATGCCCGACGACGCGGCACTTGAAGCCTGCCGCGCCTTGGGCAAGGCGTTGGTGGAGTGAGAAATGATGCACGCCGCTGACGATTGCTTCAGCGGCAGCTTGCGCGGTTTGCATTTGCCAAACAGCCTATCCGAAAAGGCAGGGACACCTCTTGCGGTGTTCCTGCCTTGCGCTGTATGGCGAGTATTGAAAAAGAATATGCTCAAGCATCCAAGACAGGTGAACAGAGAGGCACTGTGTTGAGTAGCCGTAAAGCGGAATAAGAAAACATGTTTGAATCGGCTGGTCCTTTTGCTGAAAGCACTGAGGCCTTCCCTCTCGGCACACGGATGACATTGGGCAAACGGAAAATTCGCAGGAAAAGTAGGGATGCCTGGTTTTCTACATTGAAATCCCTGCGCGCTTATGGTACAATATTTTTCACAGGCGCTGTGCCGTCGGATTTGAGGCAAACTGCGTACAGGCAGGCTGCCTTTTCTTTCATCCGTCGGTTAGAGTAGGCTAACCTGTGCGCAGAACTGGAAAGGTGGAATGGACCAATTTGCATAAAAGTGTCTAATCATGTGTCGGAGGAGGTGGCCTGGTATGCAAGAAGCACAATATGATTTTCTTCACGGGCAAACGGATCGCAGCGACTTTTTCTCCCCCGCAATGCAGCAACTTTGTGGTATTATGAAAGACAATCAGGTTGCTTTGCCAAGCGATATTGGAGAAGGATATTTCCGCTATATTTCACCGTGCCCCAATATCGAGATGTATATCTGCGATGTAATGTTTTACAGGGACACAGTGTTGCGGGAGCAGGTGTACAAGGATTCTTTTTCCGTCATTTTCTCTCTTTCCGATGCGTTGGAGTGGAAGGCTTCGGGCAGAAACCAAAAAACGTTGTTGGAAAAGGGAAATTGCTGCGTATACGGCAGTGGTCTGTTTGATGCGGAAAATATCTATGAGGCAGGACAGAGATATATAGGCGTCGGGCTGAACCTGCATCCCTGTCGGTTTCGGTCTGTGATGGATGGCTTGCAGAAGAAAAAGGCTTGCACCGCCTTTAACGGGGGAAAAACCCCGCCAAAACATAGAATCACCGCTACCATAGAAGCTACGATACGCCAGATATTGCAGTGTAACTACAATGACTGTGCAAAGTCATTGTATCAAGAAGGAAAGATACTGGAACTTGTTGCAGCCTTTGCGAACGAGATGATGGATCAGAATTCTGTTGCTGTGAAGGGGTCGTTGAGCTGGGCGGATAGCGAGACGTTACTTCGGGTCAGGCGACAGATAGATGAGGGATTTCTGGAACCCGTGACCATCGCGGAGCTCTCCAAACAGCACTTTATGTGTGAATCCAAACTCCGTGAGATATTTCGAAAGCACTATGGAATCACCATATATCAATATATGTTAAATCGCCGCATGGAGCATGCCTGCGAACTGTTGTCCGCGCCCGATGCTCAGGTGAAAGACATAGCAGGGTTGGTGGGGTACAGCAACATCAGCCATTTCAGCGACGCCTTCCGAAAAAAGTTCGGATGCACTCCGAGCGAATATAAGAGGAACTTACCATTCTGAAACATAAAAGCAAAGACACAGGTGTGTTCTTTTGTGGCTACTTGGATGGAAATTACAAAGATTGCATCTTCCCTTGAAAAACCAGAATGGTAGGCAGCACATTTCGAGGAAGATCTTGCCCAGAGGAAACTATATCATTTGAAATGTGAGTTGCTCAGCAGCGGCATACACATTGATGCTAGTGCTGGGCGGAATTAACCATTCGCGCGGGGCTGCAAAACGAGCCTACGCACAAGTAAAACTTCGACCGCTGAAAAAGCAGAGCGGCGGGACAGATAAAGGCTGTCCCGCCGCTCGTGTTTTAAGGGCATATTGGCTTGATAAACCGGAAGTTACAGCGCCGCCTTTTTCCATTTTCTGATCTTAGTTCTAAAAGTTCCGAAAGGAGCAACAGTATTAACGTGAATGAACCTGTAAACTTCCCATACAGCTGCTTTTGTAGCATCATCAGCCCATTTTCTCATATGCGGCTTAAATAATTCATCCGCACTGAGCGAATCAATCATTGCGCAGATAGACTTGACATTTTCGTTCAGTTCGGCTTTCAACTCTTGAAGAGACAAATGAGCGTAGGTATCCGTGAACCACTGATACAGCTCGCCAAGTTGGTTCCATTTGAATTCGTCCGACGGCGTCTTTACTTGAAGCCCCTTCCTTTCATCTTCCTCCCATTTAAGAACCAATGTTGTCCAACCCACCTGATAGGCAAGGTTTTCTGCTGGGGTCCGGTCAACCTCATCAACCCTTTTATCTTTTAAGGCTTCTGGTATGCAATCAAACTCCGAAATATATTTATCAAATGTTTTATTGATTTCAGCTTTGAGTTCTTCTTTACTTTTGTATACTCGCAAAAAAACACCTCCATAAATTTCGGTTTGTCTATTGAGCAACAATTCTGATTATAGCATAGCTTTATGAATTATTCTATTACTGCACTGAGCATCATGGCGCTTTAGGGGAAAGACATGGCGTTTTCTGGGGGATTTTTCCTTTCGCCGACTGTATAATGGTAGGCGGTTAGAAAAGGTTGACCCCACACGGTTAAAAGACTCAGCTGTTCTGTTATTTCGCTATGCGCGCCCGTTGGTTAGCTTGCTCTAACTAAAGATTTATTACTCAGGAGGTCATCAGAATGAAAAAATTCGCAATGCTCATGTTGTACCTTGTGCTTGTGTTTGCTCTTGCAGCCTGTGCTGGAACGGATACCACGCCGCAGGGATCGGTCTCGGATACCGTCACGGTAACGGATATGAAGGGCGAGGTTGCCATCCCGGCAAATCCACAGCGCATCGTTGATGTAGCTGGCTTGACAGAGGAACTTCTTATTCTGGATATGAAGGTAATTGCCTCGGCTAATACCAGCATGTTCGATGGGGTGTCTGTCCCCAAACATCTGGCAACGCTTTTTGCCGAAAGAGGTATTGAGGTTGTCGGCAATTACTCCGGGTCTTCTTCTACCGGAGACCTGAACCTCGAAAAGATCGCGGAGTTAAAGCCTGATCTGATCATTATGAATATTCGCCACGAGAAGGTTTATGAACAACTCGCGGCTATTGCTCCCACGGTCATGATCGACGATGACATAAGCTATGTTAACTGGCGCGGAAGATTTAAGCAGCTGGGGCAGTGGTTTGATAAAGAAGCAGCCGTAGAAAAATGGCTTGCCGACTACGACGCCAAAGCTGCGGAGCTTGCGGCGAGAATCAGGGATATGATTGGGGACGAAACCTTTGCTGTATTGGAGGCCAATTCCGTTCATTTTGGTTCCTATTACATCTATCGCAGCGGCGGGCCGGGTGAGCTTGTCTACGATGAGCTGAAACTCACACCATCAGCCGGAGTACCGGAGAATGTCTGGGGTGAAGTGGTCGATGCGGAATACTTTTCCCTGATCGATGCAGATCACATCTTCTTTTTTAGCGACGACGGCAGAGCTGGAGACACGGGGAACCTTGCCGTGTGGAAGAATATGAAAGCGGTCAAAGCCGGCAACGTTTACTTTGGTATCAATGAGGATCAGTATAATATGGCTTTTACGGCGATGGGGAAGGAACTCTATTTGGAAAAACTCGCGAACGCGATTCTGAACCATGGGGACGTTGAGTAAGGAAACAGGCGCGGTTGCGGGAATATCGCAGAGACAAGAGAGATACAAACGCTCCGCGCCGGCTTTTCTGATTATTCTTGCCGCATTGGTGCTGCTGCTTGGGTTCTCAATGGTTCTCTCCGTCTGCACCGGCATTGCTGGCGGTAGCTTCAAGGCCTTTGCGGAAACGGTTATGTTCCCCGCTAAGGCTTCTGGTGTTGGAATGATTATGTTGAAAATGCGTATGCCCAGGGCGCTGGCTGCCGGGCTGACAGGAATGGCCTTCGCTCTCTCCGGCGCTGTGATGCAGGGAATTACCAGAAACCCCCTGTCGGACGCCGGCCTTCTGGGGATCAATGCGGGAGCCGGTTTTTTTGTTGTACTGTCCGCAATTCTGTTTCCCGCCGCACCAGACATCGTGAAAACATGTGCCGCCTTTGCCGGAGCCGCTCTTGCGGTATTCATGGTCTATGGTTTCGGCGCCGGCAAACATAGATCCGAATCTTTCCGGTTCATTCTGGCAGGCGCTGCTGTATCAGCCCTGCTTACCGCGTTGAGTCAGGCGGTTTCTCTGGCGTTTGGAATCGTGAAATCCCTTTCTTTCTGGAGCGCGGGAAGTTTGTCCGGTGTGACATGGCAAAGCTTGAAAATGCTATCCCCGGTGATTCTCTCAGCCAGTGCACTTGGTTTGCTTTTATCGAGCCGGCTATCAGCGCTGGCACTGGGAGAAGAAAGCGCCGCCAGCTTGGGCGTAAATGTCCGCACGGTCAGGCTTTTCGGTATGCTTGTGGTGTTGCTGCTTGCGGGAGCCAGTGTATCGCTCGTGGGAGGCATCGCATTTATCGGTCTTATCGTACCGCATATATCCCGACTTCTTGTGGGCGGTGATTACCGCAGGCTGGTTCCCGTGTCTGCGCTCATGGGCGGCGTTGTGCTGGTGCTGTCGGATATTGCGGCGCGCATGATAAACGCCCCTTTTGATACGCCTGTCGGCGCACTGGTATCCATCCTCGGCGTGCCCGTCTTTTTTGCGCTTACTTTCAGGAAGGAGGGCATGGTCTTATGAAAAAGAAAACCAGACAGCTCCTTATCCTCAACGGTCTTCTTATCCTGATTGTAGCTGCGGCTATCTTATCCGTTAACAGTGGTTACGCAAGAATTCCCTTCTCAGCTGCGGTTCACAGTATATTCCAACCGCATATGGAGGGAGCCTCCGTAGTCGTAGCGCAGTTTCGCGTTCCGAGAATCGTCCTCGCCGTTCTATGTGGGATGGGTCTGGCACTTGCCGGATGCGTTATGCAGACTGTCACGGGGAATCCGCTGGCCGATCCGGGGATATTGGGCATAAACGCAGGGGCGGGATTTGCCGTTATGCTGTTCCTGACATTTTTCCCTGCACTGCATATACGTACCATGGCATACCAGCCGATATTTGCCATAGCGGGCGGGCTTTGCACAACGGGACTGCTGTATCTTTTTGCAAAGAGGAACGGAAAACTCCTCCCAATATATTTTCTGTTGGGCGGCATCGGTCTTGCGTCCCTATTTTCTTCTTTTATGCTGATCATGGCCGCGAACATGGACAACAGCAGCTATCAGCTCGTGGCAAGATGGCTTGCAGGAAATATTTGGGGAACGAGCTGGCATCAGGTTCTTGCCCTGTTGCCCTATATGCTCATACTGGTTCCTTTTCTTCTTACAAAGTCGAACATACTGGATATTCTCATTTTAGGAGAGAATACTGCCATTTCTCTGGGGATAGCCGTAGAGAGGGAGTTGAGACTGCTCCTGATTGCATCGGTGGCTCTTACCTCTGCCTGCGTTGCCGTCAGCGGAGGGGTCGGTTTTGTGGGACTGGTAGCGCCGCATATGGCACGAAGGCTGATCGGAGGCAGACACCACGCCCTTATGCCTGCCTCCATGCTGCTGGGGGCGCTGCTGTTGCTTTTGGCAGACACGTTGGGACGGTCTGCCTTTCAGCCGAGGGAGATCCCGGTTGGTATCGTGATCTCCGTGCTTTCGGCTCCGTATTTTCTGTTCCTGCTCCGCAGGTATTTTTAAGGGAGGATGTCTATGCTTTCACATATGCAGGCAAAGGGTTTGTCTGCCGGATATAACGGGGAGGCCGTCTTCAGGGGGCTTGACTTAAAAATCACGGAAGGCAGCATAACCACCTTGATAGGCTCCAACGGCTCTGGAAAATCCACCATACTGAAGACACTGTGCCGGATCATTTCCCCGGATTCCGGCGCAGTATACCTTGATGGCGAAGCGATCCACAGAATGCCGACAAAGCGTGTTGCCCAGAGACTTGCGCTGCTGCCGCAGGGAGCACAAGCCCCTGCCGGCATCACAGTCGGCGACCTTGTGGAATACGGGCGTTTTCCTTACAGGTCGGCGCTAAGCGGTCTCGGCGAAAAGGATCGGGAGATCATCCAGTGGGCTCTTGCCAGTACAGGCATGAGTTCTCTTGAACATAGAGAAATGGAGAGGCTTTCGGGAGGTCAACAACAGCGGGCATGGATCGCCATGGCGTTGGCGCAGAAAACAGGATTGCTGTTTCTGGATGAACCCACGACCTATTTGGACATCTCGCACCAACTGGATATATTGTACCTTCTGCGCCGCCTCAACCGGGAAAATGGTGTTACCATCGTAATGGTTCTTCATGATTTAAATCATGCCATCATGTTTTCCGACTATTTGGTGGCGATCAAAGACGGGATACTACACAGCGCCGGTACGCCGCAAGAGGTTATTACCCAGCAGGCGTTGCGGGAAATCTTTGATATAGAAGCGGAGGTCATTACACATCCGGTATTAAATGTTCCGGTATGCCTTCCCTTCAGGATAACGGAACAAAACAAAAAAACAGGAGGTTCGAACACATGAAAAAAGGGCTGCAATCAGTGGTGTTCTCAGTGTTGGTGGGTGCGCTGCTGCTGTGCGCCGGATGCGGCAAATCGGGAGACATCTACACGGCGGGCGTTTATACGGCTTCCGCTGAAGGTTATTCCGGTTCGGTTACCGTAGCGGTAGAGTTTGACGGGAGCAGCATATTGTCTGTACATGTCCTATCTCACAGCGAAACAGTAAATATCTCAGACCTCGCAATCGATGAACTCCCTTCCCGGATCGTGGAGGCGCAGACCTGGGATGTGGATGCCGTTTCATCTGCAACATTTACCAGCGATGCCATTCGTGAAGCGGTCAGAGATTGCCTCGCGCAGGCGGCACTCCGATGAACCATTTGCGTTGCAAAGGATATTTTGCGGTGATAGAATGGGTGAGATGAAGGGCAAGTCAAAAAATCAGCCATAGCTGCTGTTTTAAGTGCTTTTCCAGCGAAGTGCCGCAGGCATTTCGCTGGAGATTCCATATATGGCTGTATGAACTCCCTTCTATGCGCAAAAGAATATCGCGAATCCTCCAAGCAAAGGTATATGTGTTTAGTATAAAATGTGTCACTCTCATTGACAAACTCAATATGCTCAGTTATAATATACCAGCGGTATATACCATCGGTATATCAGGAGGCGTAGGAGATGGAACGAGCGGAAACTCAAAAGAAGATCCTTGAGATTGGAAAAAAAGAATTTCTGGAAAAAGGCTTCAAGGACGCATCTCTGAACCAAATCGTCGCGGAGGCAGGCTTCACGAAGGGTGCCTTCTACGGCTACTACCCGGATAAGACCGCTCTGTTTGAAGATCTTGTGGGTGAGACCGCAAAGGAGCTGCTCACCCGCTTCAAGGCGGCACAGGACGATTATTTTGACCTTGTCCCGGAGGGGAGAGCAAAAGACAGTCTGGAGCTTTCCACCCAACACCTGCACGAGCTTGTCGCGTTCATGTACGACCATTTTGACGAATTCAAGCTGATCCTCTGCCGGGCGGAGGGAACGGGCTACGCGGATTTCATCGAGGTGCTGGTAGAACTGGAGGTCGATCGATCCGAAGAATACTACGCCCTCCTCAGAAAAAACAGTATGCTCTCCGGGAGCATGACCCGTCAGCTTCATCACATGATCACAAGGGCCTACTTTACGGCGGTGTGTGAAACCATTGTCCACGATATGCCGAGAGAGGAAGCCATGAAATACGTTGATGAACTGGCTATCTTTTTCCACTCCGGCTGGAGCGGACTTTTAAGGCTCGAATGAGCCTTAAAAAAATAACCACCAGTTAGTCGTCTCTAACTGGTGCGGCGCATCCTCCAAGAATCTACATATTTTTAGAAAGGAACACGGAATATGAGCAAACAGAGAAAAGAAAAGCAGCCGCCGGTGCTGGGCAGGCTGCTGGAATACGCCGGAGGGCATAAGTGGCTGTCCGTCTTGGGCTGCGGACTGTCCGGCGTTTCGGCGGCGGCCGGCATTTTCCCGTTCGTCTTTGTCTGGTACGCAGCTAGAGGCATTTTAACGCCGGGAGGCGGCGTTCCGGCAGGGCTTGCCCGCTACGGCTGGTATGCGCTGGCGGCGGCGCTTCTGAGCGCAGCGATCTATTTCGCTGGACTTATGTGTACGCACCTTGCGGCCTTCCGGGTGGTGACGAATATGCGAAAGGCGGCGGTCGCCCATCTCATTGATCTGCCGCTGGGGTACTTTAACGCCAATCTTACGGGGCAACTGCGCAAGCAGATCGACGACAACGCGGCGCTGACAGAAACGCTCCTTGCCCACACTATCCCCGACGCGGTGGGCGGGATCGTAACGCCGATACTGGCGGTGGGGCTGCTCTTCGTCTTTGACTGGCGCATGGGGCTTGCCTGCCTGATCCCTATGATTATCGGGCTTGCCTGCCTGATGTCCATGATGACGGGCGCCGGCATGAAGTTCTTTGAGGAATACCAGCGCGCAGGAGAGCGCATTTCCGCCGAGGCCACGGAGTATGTCCGGGGCATCCCGGTGGTCAAGGTCTTCCAGCAGACAGTTTACTCCTTCAAGAGCTTTCATGCCGCCATCCTCAGCTACCGCGACCTTGCCAGCGGCTACGCCATGATGTGCCGTATGCCCTACACGCTGTTTACGGTAGTACTGAACGCCATGTTCCTGCTTCTCATGCCCTTGGGGATGGTTCTCGTCGGCGGCGCGGCAGACGGCTGGGCGGTGCTGGCCGATCTGGTGTTCTACATTTTCTTCGCGCCCCAGCTTGCCTTTATGATGGAGCGGCTGATGTACGCGGTCAACGCACAGATGGAGGCCGCCGAGGCGGTGAACAAGCTGGAGGCCATATTGAAGGAGTCCCCCCTTCCCGAGCCTGCGGCGGACAGCGTAAGCAAGCCTGCGGGTAGCGGCATTTCCTTTGAGAATGTCACCTTTTCCTATGACGGCGCGGACAGGTCCGCGCTGACGAATGTGAGCTTCCATCTGCCGCAGGGGGAGGCGTGGGCGCTGGTGGGCCCCTCCGGCGGCGGCAAGACCACCATCGCTCGGCTGATCCCGCGCTTTTTCGATGTGCAGGCAGGGGCGGTGCTCCTGGGCGGACGGGATGTGCGCAGCATCCCCACCGCGGAGCTGATGGAGCAGATCTCCTTCGTCTTTCAGGAGGTGCGCCTGTTTAAGAAGAGTATCCGAGACAACATCCGCGCCGCTCGGCCGGACGCAACGGAGGCGGAGATATTACACGCGGCGCAGCTTGCCCAGTGCAGCGATATTCTGGAAAAGACGCCGGGCGGGCTGGACGCCGTGATCGGTGCCAAGGGCGTGTACCTCTCCGGCGGCGAGATGCAGCGCATCGCGCTGGCCCGGGCGATTTTAAAGGATGCGCCCATCGTGGTGCTGGATGAGGCCAGCTCCTTTGCAGACCCCGAGAACGAGGCGAAGATACAAAAGGCCTTCGAGGCGCTGATGAAGGGCAAAACCGTATTGATGATCGCCCACCGCCTGTCCACAGTGCGGAACATGGACCGCATCCTCGTCATCCGGGACGGCGAGATCGCCGAGGAAGGAAAGCACGACGAGCTTCTCCAAAAGGGCGGCGTATACGCCGCCATGTGGGAGGAATACCAAAAGGCCGCGCAGTGGAAGGTGGGAGGTGCCGCATGATCGAACGCATCCGCAAAAAATACGCCATGACGGAGAAGGGCGCAAAAGACTATGTGGCCGCCGTGTTCTGGTCCGTACTGGTCAACATCAGCAAAATGCTGCCGGTGGGCGTGCTGGCCGCGGCGCTCTCCGGCATCGTAGAGGCGCTGACAAACGGCACCGACCCAAGGGCGGGGCTTACGCGCTTTCTGGTCGCGGGCGTCCTTGCCCTCGCCGCGCTCTTTGTGACCTTTCTGATCCAGTACAAAGCCCTATACGAAGCCACCTACCGGGAAAGCGCCAACCGCCGCATCCGGCTGGCAGAGGTGCTGCGCCAGCTCCCGCTGTCCTTCTTTGGAAACCGGGACCTGACCGACCTGACCACCACCATCATGGGGGATACGGAGACGCTGGAAAAGGCGTTCTCCCACTTTTACCCCGCCATGCACGGCGCGCTCATCTCCACGGCGCTGATTTCCGCAGGCATGCTGCTTTACGACTGGCGGATGGCACTGGCTCTTTTGTGGGTGGTGCCTGCGTCGCTGCTGATGGTCTATCTCTCCCGGCGCATGGAAAAGCGGCATATAAAGAAGGGCCTCGTCACCCGCCGCGCGGCCACCGACGCCATGCAGGAGGTGCTGGAGTGCGCGCCGGAGATCAAGGCGTGCAACCAGAAGGCGCGGTATATCGCCGATCTGAACCGCAGGCTGGACGAGGCGGAGCAGGACACCATCCGGGGCGAGCTGTTCACAGGCTCCGTAGTCACGGCGGCACAGTCTTTCCTAAAGCTGGGCATCGCCACCACCGTCCTCACGGGGGTAACGCTGATGAGCCGCGGCGACCTGGCGCTGATCCCGTTTCTGATGTTCCTTATCGCCGCCACCCGGGTATATGACCCCATCGGCTCCATGTTTGCCAACATGGCCGCGGTTTTCGCCTGCGAGGTGCGCATCGAGCGTATGCAGGAGATCGAGAACGAAAAGCGCATGACCGGTATGACCGAATATGATCCCGATGGCTACGACATCCGCTTTGAGCATGTGACCTTTGCCTACCGGGAAAAAGAGGACGTGCTAAGAGACGTTTCCTTTACGGCGAAGCAGGGGCAGGTGACGGCGCTGGTGGGCCCCTCCGGCGGCGGCAAATCCACGGCAGCCAAGTTGGCAGCCCGCTTCTGGGATCCGGCGGAGGGAACGGTGCGGCTGGGCGGCGTGGACGTGTCCACGGTGGACGGCGAGGCACTTTTGAAAAACTACGCCATCGTATTTCAGGATGTGGTGCTGTTTGCCGATACCGTAATGGAAAACATCCGCCTCGGCAAGCGGGACGCCACCGACGAGGAGGTGCAGGCGGCGGCAAAGGCGGCGCAGTGCGACGCCTTTGTATCCAGGCTGCCGGACGGCTACCATACCCTGATTGGGGAAAACGGCGCCCGTCTCTCTGGCGGCGAGCGGCAGCGCATTTCCATTGCCCGCGCCATCTTGAAGGACGCGCCGGTGATTTTGCTGGACGAGGCCACGGCCTCGCTGGACGTGGAAAACGAGACGGCGGTGCAGGCGGCGCTGTCCGGATTGATCAAGGATAAGACGGTGCTCATCATCGCGCACCGCATGCGTACCGTCATGAACGCCGATCAGATCGTCCTGCTCTCCGGTGGCCGCGTGGTTGAGATGGGTTCTCCCGCGGAGCTGCTGAAAAAGAACGGCCTGTTCCGCCACATGGCGCAGCTCCAGAGCGAGAGCATGGAGTGGACGGCGTAGAAAGTTGCGAGATAAACAGGATTCCGAATGCAATATCGGAAAACGAAGTATCGAAAACAAGGAGGCGTTTATGAAAGAAACAAATAAATGGTCTGTCAGGGATGTGATCACCACGGTGCTGCTTTCGGCGGTACTGATCGTGATCCAGCTCGTTATCAATATGGTCTGCATGGCCAACGACTTTGTCAGCATGGTGCTGTCGGTGGGGATCACCATGTTCCTCTGCGCGCCGGTCTATATGCTCATGGTCAGCCGGATCGGAAAGCGTTTTGTGACGCTGATCTATATGACGCTGCTTGGCGTGATTTTCCTGCTGATGGGAAACTGGTTTTTGCTTCCCTACTTTATCGTTACAGGCATCATCTGCGAGGTGATTCTCTGGAAGGAAGGCTCCTGCCAAAAGCCGAAACGGCTGACTGCCGCTTGGACGGCGGCGAGCCTGCTGTACAACGGGGTCAATCTGCTGCCCATCTGGTTCTTCTGGGACACCTACTACGATTTTGCGCTTGCAAGCGGTATGGAGCAGAGCTACATCGATTCCTATGTGCGTTACTACACCTCTCCCGGCTGGCTGGCCTTTATTCTGCTGTTTACGACGCTGATGGGCTTTTTGGGCTGCATGGTGGGCAGTCGGCTGATCCGCAGGCATTTTCAGAAGGCCGGCGTTCTATGAGAGCGGACGCATCCTTTGCGGTGCCGGTCAAGCTGTGGGCGCTGCTGTGCGTCTTTGCCGGAGTAACGATCGGCGGGAATGTGCTGCTCACCTGCATCCTGACCGGCGGGGCTCTTCTTTATCTCGTCTTACAGCGGAACTTCCGCCTTGCCGTGTCCTATGGCTGCTTTTATCTGCTGCTGGCGCTGCTGCTGTACGGCATCCGCTTCCACGGGCTGCGCATGCCGGTTTTTTCGGAATTTTATGTTCTGATGTTCTGGAACCTGTCGCCGATATTTCTGGTGTCCTGGGATCTGATCACCACGCCGCCGGGGATGCTCTCCGCGTTTTTATCCCGCCTCCGTATGCCCACCCCGTTCATTCTCGGGCTTCTTGTGGTCTTTCGCTTCTTTCCCACCATGCGGGCGGAGCTGAAAGGCGTAGGCAGGTCCATGAAAAACCGAGGGCTGACCACGGCGGGACAGCTGCTCGCACATCCCGTGCAGAGCATGGAGTATGTGCTGGTTCCGTTTCTTCTTCGGGTATTGCAGCTCGCCGATCAGCTTTCCGTTTCCGCCGTTGCAAGGGGCGCGGAACGTCCGGGCGTGCGCGGCAGCTATTATGAAAAAAGGGCCGGAGCGCGGGATCACATCGCGGCAGCCGTATGTGCGATAGTCACGGCTTCCTATTTGGTTTTGGAAAGGAGCATGGCATGATCGAGCTTATACGCGCTTCTTTTCAATACGAAAACTCAGACAGAGGCGTACAGGACCTTTCCCTTTCGGTAAAAAGCGGCGAATGCGTCGTGCTGACGGGGCTTTCCGGCTGCGGCAAGACCACCGTGACAAGGCTTGTCAACGGGCTTGCGCCGTCCTACTATCCCGGAGTTTTCAGCGGGAGCGTGAGGATAGACGGCAAGGACATATCAAGGCTTTCCACATGGGAGATCGGGCGTTTGGTGGGAAGCGTTTTTCAGGACCCCAAAAGCCAGTTCTTTTCCTCTGAGCTTGCCGGAGAGGTAGCCTTTCCCTGCGAGAATTACGGCCTGTCCACCCGGGAGATACGGGAGAGGACGGACGCCGCCATAGAGGCATTAAAGCTGTCCCATTTGAAAGACAGGGCAGTTGACATCCTCTCAAGCGGAGAAAAGCAGCGGGCGGCCATTGCGTCCGTATATGCCATGAAGCCAAAGATCTTTGTGTGCGACGAGCCGACGGCCAACCTCGACGCCGCCGGGACGCGGCAGCTTGCGCAGACCCTTCGGCAGCTCAAGGCACAGGGCTTTACCCTGCTCATCGCGGAGCATCGGATCGACTGGCTGATGGGGATCGCAGACCGCTTTTTGTATCTGCGGGACGGCAGAATAGCGGCCGAGTATACACCGGAGGATTTGATCCTTCTGCCGGAAGCAGACATCTTGGGCATGGGTCTGCGCTCTCCGCACGAAGAAAAGTGTCTTCCCGCTCCCTTCGTATTGGACGAAAGCCCTGCCGTCTTGAAGACAGCAGGGCTCTCGAAAAGAATACGCAAGGAAGTCATTTTCGATGATATTTTCCTCGCCTTTCCGAAAGGCAAGGTGACCGCCATAACGGGGCAAAACGGCGCGGGGAAAACCACCCTTGCGCAGACCCTCTGCGGGCTGGCAAGGCAGACAAGGGGACATATCCTGATAGACGGGAAAAAGGCAAGAGCGGCCGTCCGGCGCAGGGAGATCTATTACTGCGGCAACGACACGTCAACACAGTTTTTTACGGCAAGCGTGGCGGAGGAGCTGCTGCTGAATACCGAATTGACAGAAGAAAACAAAGACCGTGCCAGACACTTGCTGAAGGAATTTGGCCTTTACGAATACAGGGCTGCGCACCCGTCCGCCCTGTCCGGTGGGCAGAAGCAGCGGCTTGCCATTGCCTGCGCCATCTTTTCCGGCCGCAGGATATTGATACTCGATGAGCCCACCAGCGGCCTTGACGGGCAGAATATGCGCCTCGTTGCGGAAAGGCTGAGAAGCGAAGCACGGAACGGCAGAACCATTCTCGTGATCACCCACGACAGGGAACTGATCGAGAGCTGCTGCGATAACGTTGTGGAGGTCGGTACAAAGCCCAGCGAGGTACAGTGAACACCTTTTGCCATTGAGCCAAAGCGGGGCAAATGCACGAATGTTAGAATGACATTGACTATTATTGACGAGAAAACTCTGTTGTATTAGAATATCCTTATGATGGTAAGTGTAAGTACCCTCCAATTAAGGAGTGATATACAAGGAGTAAACCATGAAAAAGCTAATATGCGTTATGACCCTCGTGTGCATCGGAATTCTTCTGGTATCGTGTGGGTCAAAACGCCTTGACAATCCCAAGGCACAGTTTATTCGGGATTTTGGATTGAATATTGAAAAGGAAGACTGTGTGCTTGAGGAACTCTTCAATAACTATGAAGGGGTTCCTTATGAGGGAATAGCACTATATAAGCTGACCGTTGGGGAGGACGTGCGTCAGGCGTTCCTGCAATGGGAACGCTTTCCCCTCCCCGAAGCGGCTGAGAACTTTCTGGAGAGCCTTTCCGCCTATGTGGAACTGCCCTCGATCACGGACGGCTACTGGAAAATGGTGGATCGAAACCCGGGAACGAGCGCATACACAAATGTTTCCCTGTGCGTATACGATGGGGCAACGGGTGCCGCATACCTCTTGACAATGGACATCTAACGATAAGCAGCAGTCCCCCGGACGTTTCATTGTCCGGGGGACTGCTGCTTATATCGTGATCGAAACGCGGCACGGAATTTCCGGTTGATGCAGCCCACGCTGCCTCAGTTCACAAACGATGCGTTACCCAGCCGGTAGTACCGGCAGCCGTCCTCCTCGTACCATTCAAACGTACCCACCACGGTGATCTCTGCCCCCAGCTCTGGATACTCATCGGGATAGACGGGCTTTCCGGCGAGGGCAAACTCCAGCCCCTGTGCGCAGCAGGCGGTGGCGTCGGCGATCATGCAGGCGAAGAACATTTTGTCCGGGATAAAAGCACCGTTTTCGTCGGTGGCCTGGTATATGGTGAACTGCCCCTGCATTTTGACGGTTTTTCCTATGTAGTTATCCGGGAAGGAGATCATGCTGTTGACCTCAGAATAGACCATGATGCCGCTGAGTGTGGTCAGGTCAATGTCGACCGCGGCGGTGCCTTCTGCATCCTCCGCAGCGGGCTTTTGCACGGTATCCTCATGGCCGCAGGCGGCGAGAGTGCAGAGCAGCAGGGCTGCCAACAGCACGCAAAATAGTTTTTTCATCTGCGAACACCTCCCAATACCGTGCCTGCCAGCCATGACAGACCGAAAGCGCCGATCTGAACGGCGACGATGGTGGAGCCTACCGGCGTACCGGCGAGAATGGACGCCAGAATACCGAGCAGCGCACAGAAAACCGAAAGGACTGCCGCGCAGATGGTCACGCTGCGAAAGCTCTTGAACATCCGCATGGCGGACAGCGCCGGGAAGATCACCAGTGCGGAGATCAGCAGGGAACCCACAAGGTTCATCGCCAGCACGATGATGACCGCAACGACGACGGCGATCAGCAGATTGTAAAGCCCCGCCCTCGTGCCGGTCGCCCTTGCAAAGCTCTCGTCAAAGGTCACGGCGAAGATCTTATTGTAGAATAGGATGAACACCGCCACGACCAGCACCGACATTCCCACGCACAGCCATACCTCTGCGGGGGACAGCGTCAGAATGGAGGTGGAGCCGAACAGCGTGCTGCACACATCGCCCGAAAGATTGGACGAGGTGGAAAAAATGTTCATCAGAAGATAGCCGACGGCCAGCGAGCCTACGGAGATCATGGCGATGGCGGCATCGCCCTTGATCTTCGTGTTCTGTCCGGTGCGCAGGAGCAGCACGGCGCTGAGGATGGTAATGACCATGACAAGGGGCATTTTGTTGGTGATCTGCAGCACGGCGGCAATCGCCATTGCGCCGAATGCCACATGGGACAGACCGTCACCAATGAAGGAAAACCGCTTCAGCACCAGCGTCACGCCCAGCAGGGAGGAGCAAAGCGCGATCAGCACACCGACAATGAGCGCATAGCGGACAAAGGGATATGCCCAATAGAGAGACAGCTTTTCCAAGATAGCAGTCATTGGCTGTCACCGCCCTTCTTCACGTCAAACAGCCGTCCTTGCGGGCTTTGGAGATAGTCCGCCCTTGTCCCAAAGAAAACGGTGTCGCCAATATGCAGAATATGGCTGGCGTATCGGACGGCGGCAGCCACATCGTGAGAAACCATGATTACGGTGATGCCGTCCTCACGGTTGAGCTTTTCGATGAGCGTATACATTTCCGCCGTCACCTTGGGGTCAAGTCCCGAAACAGGCTCATCCAGAAGCAGCATTTTTTGCGTGGCGCACAGCGCGCGGGCGAGCAGCACCCGCTGCTGCTGTCCGCCGGACAGCTCGCGATAGCACCGCCTTGCAAGTTGTGTAATCTGCATTTTCTCCATGGCGTCCACCGCAAGCTTCTTTTCTTTTTTGTTATAAAAAGGACGGCTGCCGCAGCGTCCCTGGCATCCGGAGAGAACGATCTCTCTCACGGCTGCCGGGAAGTCCTTTTGTACCACTGTCTGCTGCGGCAGATAGCCGATCTCGTTTTTCCTCAGCCCATCGCCCGTCAAAATTCTGCCGCTGATGGGGGCCTGCAAGCCGAGGATCGTTTTCATAAGGGTACTCTTGCCGGAGCCGTTTTCCCCTACGATGCAGAGATAGTCGCCTGCAAGGAGCTCAAAGCTGAGGTCTTGGAGAACGGGCCGTCCATCGTAGCCGGCACAAAGATTTTGACAAGTGAGCTGAGCCATAGACCTACCTCCTTACCCCAACGCTTCCTTCAGCACGGAGAGATTCTTCTCCATAACGGAAAGGTATGTAGCGCCGTTTGCCACGTCCTTGGAGGTGGTGGACTGCATGGAATCCATGGTCAGCACCTTCTGATTCTTCCCGGCGGTGTTCTGAACGATGGTTTCCGCGATCCTGTGCTGTGCGCCCTCGATGGTCAGCACGCAGGGAAGTCCCAGCTCATCCACCTTCTTAGCAAGGAACGAAACAGTTTCAAAGCTGGCCTCGGCCTCGGCGGAGCAGCCCGCAAAGGCGGCGTAGTAGCGCAGACCGTAATCGTCCACCAGATAACGGAACGGGAAACGGTCGCCAAACAAAACGGTCTTATGGGTCGCACCGTCCACAGCCGCCTTATAGTCTGCGTCAAGAGCAGCCAGCTTGTCCCTATACGCCGCAGCGTTGGCGATATAGGTGTTCTTGTTGTCCGGGTCGATGGCACACAGCGCATCCGCAAGCGTCACGCAGAGTGTCTGGGCGTTCTTCAGGGACAGCCAGACATGCTCGTCCTTTTCCTCCCCATGGTCATGCCCCATCAGCTCATCAAGGATGTCCTCTATGGAAAGCGCGTCCTTCACAAAAAACGGATTGGTCTTGGCGCTCATCAGCGCATCGAAGCCGGCGTTGCCGAAATAGATATGGAAATGCTCCGCCTCGCCCGGCTCGTGACCGTGGTCGTTGAACTGCACATATTGGGGCGCATCGGCACTGGTGGTTTCGAACTGATAGCGGACGCTGCGGATCGTGCCCTCATCATTCCGCTTCGGCTGATAACCGGCATAGGTGTATTCGGCGGAAACGGTTTTTCCGTCTGCATAAGTGAAGGTGATCGTGTTCCCGTTGATAGAGATCTTCTCAGCGTCGCATTGCCACGAAGCCTTAAACTTCTCCAAATAGGTGTTCTTTGTGGTCGAGCTGTCCTCGTCCTCCTCCGCCCTGTGTTGGCAGAATTTGTCCAGGTCGCCGTTCAGCAGATAGGGGTGCAGGGACTTCCACGCACCGGCGAAATCCGAGAGGGTGCGATCCCTGATGTCATCCTCCGTGAGCTGTTCATCGTGACTGTGACCGTGACCGTGGTCGTCCTCCTGCATGCCCTCAACGGTCTCCTCCGTTTTCACGGAATTACCCAGCACCTCCAGCAGATTGATGACCTTCATATTCCTGTTGGCGGCGTTTTTCAGGGCATTTTCCACCCAGCCATCGGACTCGCCGCCCACATAGACGAAGAGGTCGCAATCGGAGATCCTGACAATATCATCTGCCGTGGGCTGATAGCTGTGCAGGTCAACGCCGTTATCCAGCAGCATGGTGACCTCGGCGTTCTCCGCCTTGTCGCCCAGGATCGCCCTGACCCAATCGTATTCGGGGAAGATGGTCGTGACGACCTTCAATTTGCCGGCTTTTCCGGCATCCTGCGGCTTTCCGCAGCCGGCAAGGACGCCGGCCAGCATCATTAGCGCAAGCAGCAGCGCAGTTATCTTTTTCATAGGCTATATGTACCTCCAGATTATGATAAGAACGTAAAAATGGGCGCAAAAATACAAGGGTAACGGCAACGCCGCGAAAGCCTATCCGAAAACGGATAGACTACACCCTTGTAAGTAGTTCTTATTTAATCTGAGAGCTTGACCTTGAGTGAAACCAGAGTAAACGTGCGGACAAGCTCCACGCAGGAGGGAATGACTCTGCACGGGGCATACCTGACCGCCGCGGCGAAAACCGCGGCAGCACCGGCAAGTCCAATGCTCTTGAGCAGATTTTCACAGACCTGCAGCTGGTGGCAGATGGCGCAGTCCTCGCCGGAGCAGTTATGGTTGGCTTCGACCGCAATATAGACAGCGGAGGACAGCATGACAGCCGCCAGCACGGCTGCCAGCAAGCCTATGATCAAACGAGATTTCTTTGTCATAGCCTGTCCTCCTTCCAAATACTATTCTTCCCGGCAATCCGCGCAGGTGCCATAGAGAATCGTGTCGGCGGCGTCCAGCGTGAATTGCTCGCTCTGCGCCAGGTGCTTTGCAAACAGGACGGCGTTGCCGCTTGCCATGTGAAAGGTTCTGCCGCATTTTACACAGCTCATGTGCAGCGCACCCTTGCAGCTCTCGGCGTCAAGGTACTGATAGTAGACCTCCCGCGTGCCGCTCTTGCTGCTGCGCCGCACTTTTTCTTCCGCCTCTAACTGTGCAAGGTTTCGATACACGGCGCTGAGGCTGATTTTTTCATCCGCCAGCGCGTCCGCAATTTGCCGTGCGGACAGCAGCTCATCCGGGTGCCGGCTCAAATAGGCAAGCAGAGCCTTCCTCTGCCGCGTGCTGTAACTGGACAAGTCACCACGCCTCCAATTTGCAATTCATTTGCAATTCAGCATAACATGATGTCGCCCCGATGTCAATATGCAAATTCGTCGCAAATTAACCGTCAGCGCGGATAGTGTCTGCTCCGCTGAAATGGGCTGCGGCAGAGCGGAATGATCCGCGCTCTGTTTTCGGCGGCGAAAAGGCAGCGGCAAATGCCAGGTGAAAAAGCGGTAGAAAAACGCAAAAAGCTATGCTTCCCACTTATCAAACCCCAAAAGCACCTTCAGAGCAAAAGACTTTCATTACGAACAGCAGCTGACCCTCCGTATGTACTGTGAAGCATACGGAGGGTCAATCGGCTTGTGTGGCCTGCTCAGTCGAGCAGGGGCTTTCTTTTCTGCTGCGTCAACGTATCCGTGCCCGGCCTATCCCTCAAACAAATTCAGAAGGTACCCGTACCCCTCGGCCTCCATCCTCGCGTAAGGCACGAAGCGGAGGGCGGCGCTGTTGATGCAGTAGCGCACACCGTTGGGCGACTCCGGATCGCCGGTGAACACATGACCCAGGTGAGAATCTCCGGCGCGGCTTCTGACCTCCGTGCGGCGCATTCCGTGGCTCAAATCCTCTTTTTCCACCACAGCGGGGCCCTCGATAGGCTTTGTAAAGGCGGGCCAGCCGCAGCCGCTCTCGTACTTATCCGTGGAGGAAAAGAGCGGCTCGCCGGTCACGACATCCACATAGATGCCCTTTTCAAACTTGTCCCAGAACTCACCGGTGAAGGCGCGCTCCGTGCCGCTCTCCTGCGTGACGCGGTACTGCTCCGCCGTCAGCGTGTCCCGGATGGCCTCCGCCGCGGGCTTCCGGTAGTCGCCCGGATCGATGCGAAGCCTGGAGAACAGCTCCATCTCCGCCCGCGGAATGTGGCAGTAGCCGTTGGGGTTCTTTTCCAGGTAGTTTTGGTGATATTCCTCGGCGGGATAGTAATTCTTCAGCGGGCCGATCTCCACAAAGAATTTCTCGCTGCGGCCCCGCTGGATGTCCGCGATGCGCTCCACCGTTTCCCTGACCTTGTCGTTGGTGTAGTACACGCCGGTCTGGTACTGGCTGCCCCGGTCGTTGCCCTGCCGGTTCTGCACCGTGGGGTCGATGACGTAGAAGTAAGCCAGCAGCAGGGCATCCAGGCTCACCTGCTCAGGGTCATATTCCACCCGAACGGTCTCCCGGAAGCCGGTGCCGCCCTTGCAGACGGTCTGGTAGGTGGCGTCCGCCTCGCAGGTGCCGTTGGCATAGCCGCTCTGGGCGTCGATGACGCCGGGGATGGATTGCATGAGCTGCTCCATGCCCCAGAAGCAGCCGCCTGCCAGATAGATGACATTTTCCGTAGTGTCCATATACATACCCTCCTCGCCGGACATATCCGGGGACTGCCCGGTTTTCTCCGCTTCCTGCGTGTCCTTTTCCCGCGGTATACGCTGCCGTTCTGCGGCGCAGCCGCTGAGCAGCAGTACCGAGGCGAAAAGAAGGGCCAATACGCTTCGATACATGGCGTTTCCTCCTTTCAGGGGGAGCAAGGGTCACTCCGCGCCGTCGCCGTCCTGTCTCTTGCCGCGGCCGGGCCGCAGGACGGTATACAGCAGCGACCCAAGGACGCAGCCGAAGCCGGTGGAGAGCCACGGACTGGACGTAACGGCGCAGGTGCCGGTGGCGCAGCCCACATAGCGGTAGTACAGAAACCCTCCGGCACTGCCCACCAGGGGCAGGGCAATGACGCGCAGAATGCCCGTCAGCTTACAGTTCTTTTTCTTCATAATAGCCTCCCTTTGAAGATATTGGATCAGCCCATATCGGCAGCCAGTGCCTTGTCGATCTGGGCTTGCAGTGCATCGGCCTGCGCCTTGCTGGTGATAGCCCCCACAATGGGATCACCCACGATGCGGCCGCTGCGGTTGACCACATAGGTGGTGGGATAGGCGTAGATGCTCTCCACGAACTTGCCCGCCTCGCTGCCGGAATCGAAGTACACGTTCTGGTAGGTGGCACCGCTCTGGGTCAGCACATCCTTGGCGTCAGAGATAGCCGCCTCGTTGCCGTCCAGCGTAAAGGCATTGATGCCGATCAGCGCACCGCCCTTGCCGGAAAGCTCCTTGTTCAGCGCGTCCAGATCGCCCAACTCGCCCACACAGGGACCGCAGGTGGTGAACCAGAAATTCACCACGGTGACGGCTTTGCCGGAGAACAGATCACTGCTCTTTACCGTATTCCCGTCCAGATCCTTGCCCTCAAAGGCGGGGAACTTCGGCAGGCTGCTGTCATCCGTCTTGTTGCCCGTGCTGCCGCTATCAGTTTTATTGCCTGTGTTGCCGCCGTCGGTCTTATTGTCCTTACTGCCGCTGTCGGGCATCGTGTCCATATCCTTGTCCGTCGGCATATTCATATCGCTGTCCAGAGATTTTTGCACGATCTCGGGATACTTTTCCTCCAGTGCGGCCAGCTTGTTTCCGATGTCGCGAATCTTCTCCGCCTCGCCCTGAAGCAGCTTCAGCTCGTCTGCCGAAAACTGATCCTTGGCGGCGTTGATGGTTTCCAGCAGGAAGTCGCCGTAGTTTTTGCCGTCCTCCATCATGATCTTACCCTTGTCCGCTGCCATAAAGACCTTTTCCCAAAGTGCTGTGTTCTCTGCCAGAATAGCAGCCTCCTGCGCTGTCAGTTCCTTGTGCATGGCAGCCGCCTCCTCGGCGTTCTTCGGCTCGTTGTCCATGCCGTCCATGTGATCGCCGCCCTTTGCGCCGCAGGCGGCCAGAGAGAGCACCAGCACGACTGCCAACAGCAATGTCATTAGTTTCTTCGTGTGCATGTTCGTTCCTCCTTGATCTTTGTCGTCGTTCTTCTGCGGCGTTTCTGCCGCAAGGACGGTTTATTTTTACTGTCTCCACAGCCGCAGCGGAAGAGGGCGGCGCTGGTGGGACAGACACGCTGCATTCTATTACCATAATAAAGCGAATGGGTTAAAATCTTTGTTAAGAACGGGGATTTAATGGAAATATATCTTAAATTCGCTGGAAATAAAGCGATTATGGCAAAAAGGCAGGGGCAGCAAGAAGAGAGTACCCGCGAAAAAGGATCAAACCTAACAGCTGCGCGGCTGCGGAGAGTCTCTCTCCGCA
>OHTB01000347.1_pt1 | contig 27908 bp, 21 predicted proteins | sample 1578771 | NCBI WGS metagenome assembly OHTB01 (sample SAMEA3879516, study PRJEB24766) | human gut metagenome | biome: human-associated habitat; feature: feces | place: USA | collected 1985/1987 | reverse complement strand
GTTTCATTTCATTCCTCCGAAGAATTTTTTATTCTCCACGTGGGGATTTCGAAATTTCCACGTGGAAATCACTTTTCCCCGACACAGCTCCGTTTCGATATATAGTCAGTTCTAAATTATTGTAGCGAGCCGAAGTTGAATTTCTCCAGCCAACAGCAGGGCGACGTGGGGACGCACCCGGACGACTTCCTGTAGGGACGCACGGGAGTGTCTAGTCGGAGGGCGTCCGTTGTAGAACGAAAGTTACAGCATAGTCTCGCTGGTTCGGGGACGGACGCCCTCCGGCTGGACACTGCCGTGCGTCTCTACAGCGGGTTACACGACCACTAGCTAACAGCCAACAGCTACACATGAGCGACAAGCGGGGAGTGGAGAGATCGATGAACTCATTGTCTATAATGCGTCAACTCTTCTCTCAAAAAGCTTTAACTGGACAGCAAAAACGAAATTATCAGTAGCTTTGCTACATCTACTCGGTAGATAATATGCGACATGCTGAGTAGTCCACAGAAACGCGAAGATAGGCTTCGTAACACGCTCCTACCTTTGCTCAGCAAAAGAACATAAATAGTATGCCCGTCAATAAGAATGCTATGACTAGATACCAGATACTCGATGAGCTACTGAGCAATCGGTATCATGACTATTCGCTCGATGATCTAACCGAAGAGGTCAATAGGCGACTAGCCGAGATTGACCCTGACACCAATGGTGTGGTAAGAAGGACTATCGAGGGGGACATACGCTATCTGGAGTATGACAGTCCCTTTATGGTCGAGATCGACAGGTATAGCGTATCGGCCTACAACATAGACAAGCAGAAGAGTGTCACCAAGCGCTGCCTGCGCTATGCCGATCCGTCGTTTTCCATATTCAAGCAGGAACTCTCTGATGATGAGAAGTATCTGCTGCGTGAGGCACTCTCTCTGATGGGTCAGTTTGACGGGCTGCCTAATCTGGATCATCTTGAGTCTCTTCGTCTAGGATTGAGTGTGGAGAGTAGCGTAGATAGGCGCATTGTGTCACTTGCTAAGAGTCCGCTCTCTAGCTCTAGCCTATTTGGGCAACTTTTTACCGCTATCTCTCAGCAGCAGGTGGTCGAGCTACACTATCACACCTTTGCGCAGCCTCAAGAGCAGCTCACCACGACCATCCACCCTTATTTATTGAAGGAGTACAATCGTCGATGGTTTCTAGTGGCAGCCGCAGAGGAAGATGGTAAGCTACTCACCTTTGCTCTAGATCGCATCGACCGTTGCCACCCTCTGCCATCTCACCTGTATGTGCCTTGTAGTGGGGAGGTCTGGCATCACTTTGATGAAATCATCGGTGTGACGCTATACGACGATAGTCCGCTACATGAGATCATCTTTTGGGTGAGTAATGTCTCGAGAGACTATGTGCTTACGAAGCCAATCCACGCCTCACAGGAGCAACTCACAGAGGAGGAGAGCGTGTCTCTACGAGCAGCCTACCCCACCCTTGAGGCGGGGAGCTACTTTCGCATCTACTGTAAGGAAAACTACGAGTTGATCCGCGAGTTAACCAGCTTCGGGGCAGAGCTTGTAGTCTTATCTCCTGAAGAGATCCAGAGCAAAGCCTCAAGATATGTAGAGACACTGAGTGAAGTGTATCAGAATTTGCGAAGATAGAGTTCGTAGTCACGTCCTACCTTTGCAATGTCAACGTAAAGGAAGTAATCAAAACAACTATGGAAAAATACTCTTTACAGCCCCAATACGATGCTATCATCGTCCCTGCACAGCAATATGATCTCTCTACTGATGATCGGCAGCTGATCCCCTTCATACGATACGATGTCTTAGAATGTAAGAAAATAGGCTTCGTAAATAGGAAGGGAGAGGTCGTCGTCAAACCACAGTATGATATGTACAGTCCAGGGTACAAAGACGACTTAGGCTATATCAAGGTGGCAAAGGATATTATCCACCAGGGTCGCCTCACGACACTCTACGGCTTAATAGACAGTACAGGAGAGATAGTCTTACCACTCGAGTACCGCACGCTTCTGCCACCCATTGATAGTCAGGATCTCTACATGGTGCAAGACATCAATTATCATTATGGTGTAGTAAGAAGCTCGGGTGAGATGGTGGTTCCTTTTGGAGAGTACAATTGGATCGATGGCTTCGATCGTGGACTAGCACGAGTCATAGGGCATGATGCCGCAGGTAGGAAGAAGTGGGGCGTCATCGATGAGACTGGAGAGCTAGTAGTGCCGATGGAGTATGACTCGATTAGGAACTTTTACGGCAAGAATACTCAGAGCATCCCCCTTGTTAGTGGCAAGATGGTGAGAGAGCTCGCTTTTGCCGATATAGTTAAGGAAGATAATATAACCAGTAAAACAGAAGATAATATGATGAACGAAGAAGACATGTGGTATCTAGACGACTACGGTCGTGAGTATGGTGAGTACTCAGGGAGCTATGCTCAGGATGTAGCAGGCTATAGCGATGATGTGATCAACGATGCCTTCGAGGGCGACCCAGAGATCTACTGGAATATTGATTAGCCCCCACCCCCGCTAACGGGTGCTTTTGCGACTACGTAGATAGAGTTCGCAACGATGTAGTACCTTTGTCCTCAAGAGGCGTATCGAGATAGTCGATACACTTGGATGTACGGACGAAGACGAGGTCTTTGACAGTCGGATGAGATAGATACAGATTTGATTCTGTCATGCGTATTCGCATGATGTCCCACTAGCTCCATGAGCCTGTGGGATAACAATGGCTGGTAGTTAAAGTCAATGTTTTTACATTGAAGTCAATCATGATCATGATTATGGTGATTGGTGATTGATGATTATGAGATCTAAAGATCTCCTTTATACAAGGAAATAGAGTCTGTCTCTTCCGACTGCAATGCCTCCCCTCTAGACAATCCCCACAAAAAGATGGATCGAAACAGCATAGCTACACAAGCAAGACTTATGGAGACCAAAGCGGATCTCCTCAGGCTACTCAACCAGATGAAGTGGGATGAGATGGAGAGAGAGGGTATGGCCGATAGGTATCACCCGTTTACTACCACTAACATCAACTACTACTGCAACCCCAACCATACGGAGCTGCGATACAGGACCTTTAAGATCCCTAAGCGCTCTGGCGGCTCACGGGTGATCACAGCTCCAAGGAATAAAACCTTCAAGCTGCTCCTGCGGTACGTCAACGAGATATTTAAGGCACTCTACACGCCCTCACCTCACGCTATGGGCTTTACCGAGGGACGCTCTGTAGTAACCAATGCAGACCTACATAGAGGGCAGATATATGTCTTCAACATAGACCTGCAAGACTTCTTCCCGAGCATCCACCAGGCACGCGTCTGGAAGCGCATACAGCTAGACCCACTAGGTCTCAAGCGTCCCATAGCCAACATACTAGCAGGGCTATGCGCCATGCGCGTAGATCTAGCGGATGGCGACGTGCAGTATGTACTACCTCAGGGTGCTCCCACATCGCCTATCCTCAGCAATATGATCTGCGACACACTCGATAGGAGACTAGCTGGACTCGCTCGGCGCTTCGGACTCCACTACTCACGCTACGCCGACGATATTACGTTTAGCTCTATGCACCACGTATATCAGCCAGACGGCGCCTTCAGGAGAGAGCTAGAGCGCATAATCACGGGGCAGGGATTTGTCATCAATCAGTCGAAGACACGACTACAGAAGAGAGGTGCCCGCCAAGAGGTCACGGGGATCATCGTTAGTGACAAGCTCAATGTCTCACAGCACTATGTACGAGACCTGCGCAACCTGCTATACATCTGGGAGCGGTATGGCTATGATACGGCTTGCAGTAGGTTTTATCCCAGGTATCAGGCAGACAAAGGGCATCTCAAGAAGGGAATGCCTCAGATGCCCAACATTATCGAGGGCAAGCTCCTGTACCTCAAGATGGTCAAGGGTGAGAGCGACTCCGTCTACCTACGGCTCAAAGCACAGTTTGACCGCCTCACAGGACAGCTCCGTGACACACGCAATATGACGCACAGTATCGCTTACTTAGAGACGACACCTCTCCTAGAGTTTGAGCAAAAGAACCATACGCTCGTGGAGATCCTCCACTCCACACCTCAGGAGCAGACAGACTCCGCCGCCACCTCCTCTCACCGATATGCGACCTTTACCCTAGGCGGGCATAAGGTGCTGGCCTCTGTCAATAAAGTGCTGACACCCCATGAGGAGCAGCACAAAGAGGCTCTCGCCATCTCACACTGTCTCTCACCTGAGGGGCAGCACTTCTGGCTCATACATCGCCAGGACAAGGTGACCCACCATCCCGCTCCACCCGTCGACCTAGATCAGCTGACCCAAGACCTAGCAGACCTACTCAGCGAATAGTACTTATGAATGACAAGCAGCAAAAAATCATCGCACAGATCGTCCGCCTATGTGCTCAGGACAAAGCCTTCGACAAGGAGCTTCGCAAGCAGCTATCAATAGCTCCCGTCGCAGAGCTATCCACCGCTAGCGGGGAGCAGCTGGAGGAGATATACGAGTACTGTATCGCTAAGGTAGTCCAGCGCCAGGCACAAGAGTTTTATGCAGATATGCCGAGCGAGCTACAAAACGACTGTCTCGTAGAGGACTTCTGCCGTATGGAGGCCTTCAGACGCAAGGGGTGCTTTGGAGACTTTGCACTAGCACTATACCAGCAGCTAGAGCACATCACAAATCGTCTCTTTGCCGACACCTCCCTGCAGAGCCTCATCCCCGCCATGTGGCACTGCTCAGCCTATATCAATAGCCGAGGCCTAAAGGATGACCAGCTCTCCGTAGCAAATCGTACCGACTCGACCTACACGATCGCACGGCTACTCTTCTTTGATAAGGCCAGCACTAAGTGCAAGACACCACTGAGCCAGCAAACCGCCAACGACAAGATGCGCATTGTCGTCTACTTCGTAGGCTACAAAGCTATGATGAAGAGCTCAGACTATAGTGCCTACTTAGAGCAGACCAAGCTCCTCAAGGAGATCTACCTCTGTCGCAATATGAATCACCGAGGCAGTATACAGACACCCTATGCTCAGGACACTCTAGAGCACATCCTCGCGCACCAGTCGGTCTACTACCTCAAGTTCCTAGGTGCCCTGACACAGTTTGTAGAGCAGATCAAAGAGGGGTGGTCAACCATACCCTCCACACTCAGCTACGCCCAGACGCTCCCTTAATGAGTCAAACTAATACCCACGTGGAGATCGGAGTAGAGGTGAGATCGTTCCGATGGCTCTGATTCACTCCGATAGCTCTAGCAAACAGCCAACAGCAAGCACAAGGCGGACTAGACGCTATGGTCTAGCCCGCCTTGTGCGTTATTGCTATTTAGTAGCTAGCGGATCATCTGTGATAGACGCGTACCTCAGTGATCACCCCCTGAGGCGTGATGTAGACGTACTCGTCACGGTCTCCTCGCAGCTCTATCTCAAAGCGGTAGTAAGAGCCCTGAGGCATCTCGATGAAGTCGATATCGTCAATGCGTGCATTGGGATACTTCTGTTGGAGTGCCTTCATGACGACGTTGGGGACGTTTCTCCGAGCGACATCCCAGCTCGTAGAGACCCACTCACAGGTTCTTGTGAAGAGTACCTCCTTTTTCTTTTTATCGTGCCGTATCTCCACCTCGACCATGCCATCGTCGTAGTCCACCTCTAGGATGCGGGCGTTGGCATAGCGGTCATTCAGGGTCTTCATACATTGTTCACTGAGGTGCCAGTCCTTCGTTTGGCCACAAGAGGCAAAGAGAGCTACACTGCAAGTCATCAGGAGCGCTATAAATAGAATTTTTCTCATAGGTTCGTTATAGGGTTATTAGATTAGTAGTACTGAAGGGGGGGACGAAAGATCTCCTCCCTCTCTCAATCACAAAGATAAGGCTAATTCCTCAATCACCACCGCAGAGCATGCTTTCCTCAGGGCTCTACCGCATTAGAAGTTTCTAGAGTGTTCCCATCCGATCAGGGTCAGATCTTGTGCAGCAAGAAGTCTGTCGTCGAATAAGGGATGTCGCACCCTGTTTTTTATAGCTTTTAGCACACCCTTCAGATATGATTGTGATCAGACTACGATAGTAGGGTTTGCCATTCTACCTACAAAAGGTCAGCAACTCTTTTGATCTCATTTTCTAGCTGTCGTATCTGTCTACGTATCTCACACTGGCGATTATACTGAGGCTCTTTACGCATCTTACTTCTTAGCGTATCGCATTTTTTACGTAGCGTGTGAATCTGATCTCTCAGATCAGATTTTGCTAGATACTCCTCGACCGTATTGGTGCCGAGCTGAGACAGCTGCCCTAATAGATTACCATAGACCGCATCCATACTATAGCCCACGATACTTATAGGACTCTTCATCAGATCCACACCTATTTGTTGTTCCATACGCCCTGTCTGCACCATAGCCCCCTGAGCATTTCTACTTCTCGGGAAAATCAATAAATCGATGCACCCCTCGTAGGCGATCAGAAAGAGCGAAGGGCGAGGCATCAGCGCATCCATACGGCGTAGCCACTCAGTATCATACGGAGCCTCCTTGAGTGTACAGAGGAAGATATCTATCTCCTCTACCTGAGTGCCCACGGCTAGGTGGAGCGTGGAGGGATGGAGCTTATAAAGCCATCTAATCTCCTCGACACTGTCCGTTAGGAAATTGCGGAGTGCATTCTTTCGTGATCCACTCTCTCGCTTGTAGAATGCATTTTTCGGCACATTGCAATCCACGATAGTACTCTCAGGCAGAGAAAGCGGATTATTACTCATACCACATTCGTCACTTAATCACTAGGAAGGTTATCAGCTCGAAGTCATCAAGACCATTGATCTTATTTTGCAGTGCCGTGGTCGCCCCCTCTGAGAAGAGACTATTGATGTCGCTATCCTTATTAACGGAGATAATACACTCCACAGCCTTCTGCAAGAGACTACTATAGAAAGACATCTTCTTACCATCTTGTGTCTCTTGATTGAATAGTTGGCACACCTTTTTATTGGGCTCCTTCCCCCCCTTGCAAGCAAGTCGCATTAGATCTAGCAGTCGCTTAGGTGACAGATGGTCGCAGATGACCTGCCCCTCACGAGATAGATAAATCATATAGAATGGGTGCAACTGATTCTTGCGATCTATATTGATTCCTTCGTTGCAGTTCTTAAGGACATAGATTACCCCTGGAGGAAGAAGGTCAGACGATGGCACTACGCCATTGAGACCCAAGGGGGTCACATCCAGATTAGGATGCTCTTTATTGTAGGCTATTAGATCTAGACGAAACTCGTTAAGTCCTAAGTCCATAATTGAGAAGCCCGTATCCATCTCCTCCAGATCCACTACCTTCTCCTGTAGTCGCTCTAGCTGCTTGCGACGATAAGCCAGATCACTCTTCTCCTCATTAGAGAGTAGGTCATCATCACCCGTAGCAGCTAGTGTCAGAGCCTTCATACGATTTTCTACACGCGCCTTGAGATTGATGTATTCATCAAGTGTTACATTCGGCCAGTAGTTCACTAGCTGGATATCTTTGTTTTGAGAGCCGATACGATCTATACGACCGAAGCGCTGTATGATGCGTACTGGATTCCAGTGTATATCGTAATTGATGAGATAGTCACAGTCTTGGAGATTCTGTCCCTCGGAGATACAGTCGGTAGCTATTAGCACATCTATTTCTTCTGATGTGTCGGGATAGATTGCATCACGTCCCTTAGAGCGTGGGGAGAAGAGCGTCAGAGCTTTATTAAATGTCAAGCCCTGTTCTACCCCTTGCAGTGTGCTACGTGGGTCATCAGAGCCAGTTATCAGTACCGTATTCAGTCCCCAGTGCTCCTTGATATCGGGTGCCAGCGTAGCGTAGATATATTTAGCTGTGTCAGCAAAGGCTGTAAAGATGATCACCTTCTTATTGCCCTCATTGATAGGGTTTACCCACTTATCTCGGAGGTCCTCCTTCAGCTGAAGTAGCTTACTATCGTGCTCTGGTTTTATGTCTTGTATTTTATTCAAGAGCTTCTTGAGAGAGACTAAGTCCTCCTTTAGAGAGCGTTGCCAAGACAGACAGTCTATATCGGCCAATGAGATAGCGTATCTATCACCGCCTATCAAGATATCTCCAGCATCATCAGGATCTAGCTCATCTGTCAGCTGATATTCATTCACAGAGGCCATACTCCCATTCTGAGCCTCGTGGATCTTATCGAGAGTAGATTTGATCAGAAGTTGGACACGCTCCAGTGTGAGGCGAAAAGAGTATACCGAACTCTCTAATCGCTTCATTAAGTTAATGCTCATCAGTCGACGTAGTCCCGACTCACGCCCCGATATGCTAAGTCCGCCAGTGGAGCGACCTCTACGTCCTTTAATTTGATAGTTCCCTTGTTTACTAGGATAGATAAAGGCCGATGGGGTGTAGATCGTCAGATTGAGATTGTCTAGCAGCTTATAAATCTCATCGTAGGTGATTGCATCGTCCAGATCCGTCAGTGGAGGGCGACGAGACTTGACTGGCAACCGGTTGGGAAAGCTTCCTATCTCTGTCGTATCGTAGTACTGCACTATGTGTCTCCGTGAGCGAGCGATCGTGACACTGTCTAGCACTTTGAAGAAGTCAAAGCTCAGCTCCGAGAGCAGAGCCTCCGTCGTGCGCTCCTCTTTAGATAGTTTAGCCCAGCGATTGTAGACCTTCTGAGCATCACGAAAGATATCATTGATGGAGCTCTCCGTATCTAGTAGAGTGTCAAAGTGCCTGTAGTCTCCCGCATAGGCTAGCTCTAGCTGACACTTGAGATCATAGAAGTGGTTATTGACAGGAGTCGCTGAGAGCATCAGGACTTTCGTCTGCACCCCCTTACGGATCACTTCATTCATCAAGCGCTGATAGCGATTCTCTTTAGGGTTGCCATCCTCATCGAGCGTTATCCTCCCACCATTGCGAAAGTTGTGACTCTCATCGATCACCACCAAGTCAAAGTTACCCCAGTTGATCTTCTCTAGATCTACATCATTACTCATTCCCTCAGCACGTCCTAGATCTGTGTGAAAGAGCACTTCATAGCGCAGACGATCTGCTGCTAAGGGGTTGTTTTTGTAATTCTTGCGGTAGTCATTCCAGTTTTCGGAGAGCTTCCTAGGACAGAGTACCAGTACATCTTTATTGCGTAGCTCATAGTACTTGATGACGCTCAGAGCTGTAAAGGTCTTACCGAGTCCCACACTATCGGCAAGGACACAGCCGTTGTACTGCTCCAGCTTGTTGATGATAGCGAGTGCTGCATCACGCTGGAAGTTGTAGAGCATACTCCATATCTTCGACTCCTTAAAGCCGTTAGCTTCGTTGGGCAGCACATCCTCCGAGAGATCATTGAGGAACTCGTGAAAGATGTTGTACAGTGTGATCATGTAGATGTACTCAGGCGCATTCTCTCTGTACACAGTAGAGATACTCTCGATCACCTCCTCCGTCACCTCTTGCATCCGTGCATCATCACACCACAACTGATCGAAGAGCTGCAGGAACTGCTTAGATTGTGGAGCCTCCAGCTTACTAATCATTGTGTAGGCATTGTCGCCACGATCGAAGCCTAGATCGACCATCGTAAACCCTTTGAGCGGCGTATAGGCCAGATCATCGACGACTCCGAAGCCCGACATTTGCTCCTTTGTCTGATTTGACTTAAAGTGTGCTTTGCGCCGTATCCACGCGGCACACTCCCGTGCTATGCTACGCTGTGTCAGCTCATTGCGCAGACAGATCTCAAACTCACCACTAGTCAAGCTACGCTCACGCTTGAGCTGTGGTATGTAAAACTCTCGCTGTGCTTTGTCTGGCCGCTCTTTCGTAAAGGTCGGAGAGGTGAAGATAAAGCGAAGCTCATCCACCTGTTCCAACTCCTCCCTTAGTGCTTGATAAGCGTAGATGGAAAAGCAAGAAGCTGCTATCGACACACGACTTCCCTTGCGAAGTGTCTCACGCAAGTCATCAGCAAGAGTTTTATTGATGTTGTCTATAATGTCCATAGTTAGTAGTTAGTGGTTAGTGGTTAGTGAGGGTGGTAAGTAATAATAAGTAGTAATCAGCTGGGCGTGGTCAACATAACTCTAGCAACTATCCACTACCCCTCCATCACCTTATCCATCAGAGCTTGGTAGCTATTGACCACGTCGTAGACCACGTTGTCATGCTCACTGATCGCCTTAAAGTGGCGAGCGGCACACTCCAGCTTGGCATCCTCGGCACCACGGAGCTCAGAGCGCTCCCACGAGGTACCTTTAGTCTCTGCGACGAAGTAGATATGCTTCACATCCTTATGCTCATCAAAGGCGATAGCCCAGTCTGGACTATACCTTCCCATAGGCGTGTTGATGTAAAACCCCTTCGGGAGCTTCGTGTAGACCACCACGTCGCTACTATCCTCTAGATCCTCCGCAAAGGAGCGCTCCACCTGACTATCTATACGTACCAAATCATAGAGAGACTTAGCACTTCGGATCACATCCACACCGATACGACCACAGATCGTCTCCTCCGTAAAGATATTCGTATCGTACCGCTGCTCCGTACGGTGGTAGCTGATCTGCTCCACCACAGCTAGTGCCATCTCATCCTTAATGATGCGAGCAGACCTCTGGATGAACTCCTCGGGGTTGCTCTTGAACTTGTCAAAAGTCTCCCTCCTCACCCCTTTGAGGATCTCTACGATCGTGCGCCGTGTCAAGCCCGTCGCAGAGACTAGACTACCCACCAGATCATACTGTACATGCTGGCTCACTGTCTCCTGCAGATGATAGGTTGTAGTCTGCTCACGCACCATAGCAGTACCCTGATGTAGAGCCTCCACATCTTCTATCTGATTCATCTCGCCACGCTCTACCACAAGACGTATAGCCGTCACACGCAGACGATCGTCTAGTGCTCTGATCGCCTTGGTGATCAGCTCAGACGTGTCAAAGTCCACCTGATAGACGCTTCGCACATTGATACGACGCCACAGCTCCTGAAACTCTCGGCGCTTCAACTGCTCCTCGACGACATGCCCAGACTTGTTCTCTCGGCTATTATCTAATCGCCATGAGCTCGGGTCGAAGACACGCTCTAGCGTACAGATGATCACGGCACTCATCGGTGCCAAGTCCGCGCCAAAGCTTAGCTCGCCACGCTCCTTCGCCTCGTGATACGCCTGCGTCAGTAGTCCCGCATCATCTACGTAGTCACGCCGTAGCAGAGCACGATAGATCTTGCGTGCCACCTCGGGGGTAATCACCTTCTTGTCGCCAGACGCTGTCTCGTACTCTACCCCTGTGAAGAGACCCTCCGTCACCTCTCTCGGACGATCCTTGACCACCTCCGCTATCTCGTGCTGTAGTTCCCTTGCAAAGCTCTCGTAGCTCTGACTAGCTATCACCGTCAGCACGTTTATGTCAAAAGTGCCGCTCCAGCCCAGCTCTTCGACATCCTGTCGCTTGCCTTCGCTATTCACACAGAGACGCATACCGCGCCCCACCTCCTGACGCTTTTTAATCTCGTTGTCAGTATCACGGAGCGTGCAGATCTGGAAGACATTCGGATTGTCCCACCCCTCGCGTAGTGCCGAGTGAGAGAAGATAAAGCGTGTCGGCTCCTCAAGGCACAGGAGTCGCTCCTTATTCTTCATAATTAGGTCATAGGCATCCTCATCATTGCTACCTCCCTCAGCACTATTTACCTTGGAGTCGACAAACTTACCGCGCTTGTCTCGTGAGAAGTAACCATTGTGTACCTCCTCAGCGGTAAAGCGAGAGAGATAGTCTCGATACGACGTGTCGTAGTGACTCAGCTCGTCATCCTTCAGCTCCTGTACCAGCTGACTATACTCCTCCTCAAAGATATCCGCATAGAGTCCCTTCTTGGCCGTATCATCCTCGTAACAACGGTAGTTATCCACATGATCGATGAAGAAGAGACTCAGCACCTTGATGCCCTTAGGGTACAACTCCCGCTCCCGCTCGAGGTGCGTCCGTATCGTCTCGCGGATCTGCACACGACGCATCGCCTCCTCCGTGACCTGCCCCTCGGCATCACCCTCGTGTAGCTCTACATCGTTAAGCAGTCTTATTGTACGCGCGTACCCATCGATAGACTCTATCACGTAGAGATCCTGATACTCCTCTAGCCCGCGACTAAGCTCATAGAGATTATCTCCCGGTCTCACAAGGCGGCTCTCTGGACGTGTACCTGTAGCGGTCTTTATGTTCAGTGAGATACGCGCCTCAGGAGCACGATCCTTACGTATCACCACCTCCTCTAGATAGAGGTATCCACCAGTTGCGTTGTTGCCTATCTGGCTGATGCCTTTCACCTGGATCTTTTTCACCAGACGCTTGTTGTAAGCATCGATAGCATCAAGTCGGTAGACCATATTGAGTACCTCACGGTGTGTCGCCGAGTAGCGCAGTAGCATGAGCGGGTTAAAGCGCTTGATCCCCTCACGTGTTTTATTCCTTCTGTCAGCACCTAGCACACTCTGAGGCTCATCGATGATCATGATCGGATTAGTCTTTGCCAAGATATCGATGGGACGACGACTGCCAAACTCATCGCGACGGGAGAAGATGATACGTGCATCATTATTCCTCTTGCTATTCTTCTTCGTCTCATCAAAGGAGCTGTTGAACGCCTGCATATTGATAATCATCGCCTGCATATTAGAGTCACTAGCGAAGGTATCGATACGGGCCAACTGCTTGGAGTTGTAGACGAAGTGCTGTATGCTCTGTGTCTCGTAGAGCTGTGCGAAGTGCTCGCTCATCGACTCAAAGCTCTTGGCGACACCCTCACGGATGGCGACGCTCGGCACCACGATGATAAACTTGCTCCAGCCGTACGCCTTGTTTAGCTCATACATCGTCTTGATATAGGTGTAGGTCTTGCCCGTACCCGTCTCCATTTCAATGGTTAGGTTGATGCCCTCCCCCTCGAGTTGGTCGATAGGCTTGATCCCCTGCTCTATCTGTATCGTGCGTACATTGTGACGGATAGTCTCATGCGGTACTTGTAGCGGTGCATTGCCAAAGCCTGTGCTCACGAGACTAGCTGCATACTCACCCTGATCCATCTGGTGCTCATAGTGGTCATACTTAGGCTGACCCTGGAAGGCGCGCACGACGCTCCGTGCTGCCTCCTCTTGAAATGATTGATGCTTGTATTGGAGTTGCATGATAGTGGCACTTACAAAACTCTCACCTTATCTAGTGCCTCCCTGTCGTCCCAGTTGAGGCGCTGCTTGAGTAGCTCGAAGGTGTTTATCTTCTCCTTGTCTGAGGCGAAGCTACTATCACTTAGTAGCACACGTAGGGGATCCATATCAGCGATAGCCTCGATAACCGTCGTGGGGATCGCCTTATCAAAGCATGCCACCAGAGCGCCCTCGTCCACGTTGTAAATCTCACAGCCATCTACCACCGTGACCGCCTGCGGTAGTGAGAGCGGCACTCCCCACGAGAGCATCGCGCCGTAGAGTAGGTCCTGTCCACTACGATCTGTCTTTATATTTGTTTGATACTGATCCAGTTCTGTTTGCTCATAAGATGCAGGGGTGCGCTTCACATCGGTAAAGTTGCTCGAGTCTAGTCGGAAGACGCGGAAGCCCGTGTCAATGGCCTTCTGTCGTTTAATAATATCTTTCTGCCTCTCCTCTGCCTCTTCGCGTGTCTCTTCATCCTCCAAATAAATCCGTAAAGATGGATCTTTGTCCTCTCCAAAATAAGCGTAAGTCATTTCCATTGACGCTTTTAAGCTTTCTTCAATGAGGTGATCTTGAATGAGCCTCCCAGCACGGCGTATACGCTCTTTAGCTATTTCAGGAATGGTGTGTGGTACTGATAGAGAGTCGCATAAATCAATTGCATCTCGAGCTACCTTCTTACTTTTCTCAGAAGATGCCGTCTTTAGAGAGATCTCCTCTGCTATTTGCACCATAATGTATCTTATTTTCGTTGCTTTATGAGCGTTAGCTAACATAACTGCATGAGCTGTACTGGCACTTCCTGAGAAGAAGTCTAAGACTATATCTCTATCTGTTAGTCCGACAAACTCTATAATTTTCTGTAGGATCTCCTCGTCTTTGGGATTTTCAAAGACTTTACCTCCCATTAGTGTAGCCAACCTTTTAGACGCTGCTCGACCATCTTGATAAAACACACTATAAGGGACACTCAGTTCACGATCTTTGAGATATGCCTTTAGAGTCGGTACTGCGAAAGGTTTTGTACCAAAATCAACTCTACCCTCTGCGACCCATTGAAGCATAGTCTCTTCTGATGTAATCCATCCCCGAGATGGAATCCCCGCTTTTATTCCCGTTTCAGGATTGATCAGCTCATACTTTGGACCACCTCCTCCAGGCCAAGAAATATTGTCTGGAAAATAAATCCCCTTTTCATCAACCTTAGAGTAATGCTTATGATCTTTGGCAGGATGTCCATCGGGCAAATTCTTAAACCAACTCTTTAAAGCTTTCGTCTGTGCAACATAATCCTGTGGATATTTTGATTTGATTTTGTTGTAAGCTTTATATATATCATCTAGGCCCCTCTTTCGTTCTCGCCAAACGACCTCTAGATCCTTGAGGGTTTCTCTAGTCTTAGCATAGCAAAGTATATACTCATGAGAGATAGAAACTAGTTTTGCATCATTCTTTCGGCCAGCAGACCAAATAAACTGTGCTATGAAGTTCTTCTCTCCGAAGACCTCGTCGCAGATCTTGCGTAGGTTGTGCACTTCGTTGTCATCGATGGAGATGAAGATGACGCCGTCATCTGTCAGGAGGGAGCGCGAGAGTAGCAGACGACTATAGATCATACTGCACCAGTCGGAGTGAAAGCGTCCATTCGTGTCTGGGTTCTTACGATATTGATTGCCCTCCTCATCACGCTCACCACTCTGGCGTGCCCACGTATCACGATCGATGGTGTAGTCATCATTGTAAATGAAGTCATTGCCCGTATTGTAGGGCGGATCGATGTAGATCATCTTGATCTTGCCTACATAGCTACGCTGTAGGAGCTTGAGGACAGAGAGGTTGTCGCCCTCGATGTAGAGATTCTCCGTACTGTCCCAGTCGACAGAGTCCTCCAGCACGGGACGTAGGGTATCTGTGATGGGGGTGGCAGCCTCACGTCGTGCAGCTTGCTTGCCTGGCCAGATGAAGCTATACATCTCGGTGCCAGCCTCGATGGTTTGGTCGCCTAGGAGGGTGCGCAGGACGTCAAAGTCGACGACCTGTCGTATGGCTCCACTCTGGTGGTCTTTGACTTCGGTTATGCAGGAGGGTGCTATCTGACGTAGCGCCTCGATGGTCAGCTCGCTACCATCTGGAGAGATAGGGGTTAGTCGTTGGGGCATGGGTAGTAGTTAGTGGGTAGTAGTTAGTGGGTAGTAGTTAGTGGGTAGTGGTTGGTGGGAGAATAGTGGTTAGTAGGTAGTGGGTAGTGGGGGGTAGTGGAACCCTGATTTTTGGTTAGGCAAATATACATAATTCTATAGAGAGGCAGGTTAGTGGTTGGTGGGGGGATAGTGGTTAGTGATAAGTGGTTAGTGATAAGTAGTAAGTGACAAGTAGTAATCAGCTGGGAGTGGACATCATAACTCTAGCTACTATCCACCAACTACTAATTACTAATCACCAACCACTACCCACTAATCTCTATTTACATATCTTTACGGGGAGATTCGTCCGATTCCCTCCTTTCTCGAATATCCACGTGGGGAATCTCAAATCTCCACGTGGATATTTTTCTTTTTCCACGTGGGGGCGTTTTGATTCTTCCGAAGTTTCATTTCATTCCTCCGAAGTTTCATTTGATTCCTCCGAAGAATTTTTTATTCTCCACGTGGAGATTTTGAAATATCCACGTGGAAATCACTTTTCACCGACACCGCGCCGTTTCGATATGTAGTCAGCTCTAAATTATTGTAACGATCCGGCGTTGAATTTACCCAGTCAGGGCTGACGTATCATAATCGCTCTGTCTGGAGCGACACATGAGCGACAAGCGAAGAATAGTAGTACCACTAGAAAAACTAGCACTCTTCTACCATCTAATCTCCGAGCCTCTCTAACTTGTAATCTCCAACTTCTTTTTCGTACCTTTGCGGTAGAAAAATTACGCCAAGCGGTCTTTTCTCACTATCTTCCCCAACAAGTCTAATCTATATGCTAGTACGTCTTAGAGTAAAGAATATCCTCTCCTATGGAGCTGAGAGCGAGATTTGTTTTATCCCTTACAAACGGCTTAGGAGTCATCTTAACCACATTGCCGAAAGAGGTGAATGTCCGCTTGATTTACTTCGCTATACAGCAATTTACGGAGCAAATGGGGCTGGCAAGAGTAACTTATTACACGCACTAGATTTATGTATCGAAGCCTTGAGATCCTGTAAAGTGGATAATCTATGGCGCAATCGCAATCTATTGATTCCTAAGGAAGAGACTCAAGAGATACAGATTGAATTTGCTCCTCAAGGAGACTCATTTACGTATACCTATGGCCTAAGCTTGAGAGAGGGAGTCGTAGAGGAAGAGTATCTATCCAAGCAACGCTTCAGAAAAGACGGCAATCCTTCCGATAGAGGAGAGCAGACGCTTCTAGATCGTAAGCGAGAGGATGCCATCTATCAATATGAGGTACCAGCCTTTGATCAGATGAAAAATGGAGAGGTCTATCAGAGCGATGTCATACCAAACCTAGTCAAGCCTAATGAGATTAGCTTAGGACGCATTGCTAAGCTAGATAAGGAAGAGCTATCGGACATTAAAAACGCATACGAATGGCTGACCAAGAAGATTCAGATTATCACACCTAATACCTATAATACGGTTTGGATGGTCAAATTTCGTGACGATGACAACTTTCGCGAGTTCTACAATACTCTGATCTCAAAGTTTGACACAGGGATAAACAACTTAAAAGTTGTCGAAGCGCCTTTAGATAGCTCTGTTTCACTAGGTTTATTATCGATTATTCAAGAAGAGTTGGATAAATCACCTGTTTCATCCTTACGCTCTTCAACAAATGAAGTTCCACAGACTTACGTAAAGAATCCTAATGGTGAAATTGTCTCCTTATCTGTTCTTAGCGAACACAGAGCTTCTGAGGATGCTCCTGTAGTGCCTTTTGACTTCAATATGGAGTCTGACGGCACGCTACGTCTCGTAGATATTCTAGCTATGGTCTATGAGATGCTAGAGATGGACACTGTCTTTCTAGTAGATGAAATAGAAAGTAGCCTACACCCTTTGCTGATCAAAAAAGTACTCGAATGGCTAATGTCTAGAGACAACGTCAAGGGGCAACTTATCTTCACTACCCACAACCCCATACTGCTCTCTTCAGACCTCCTCAGACGTGATGAGATCTGGTTTGTAGAGAAGAGGGGGGCTGATGCAAAGCTATATAGCCTATCTGAGTATTGTCAGGAGCATAAGTCTATAGATATTGCTAAAGGATATTTGAATGGTCGTTATGGAGCAATACCATTTTTGGGTGAATTAGATGGTCTTAAGTGGAGATGAAAAGAACAAAGAGTTACAGTCGCAAGTCTGCTCACAAGAGCTCTAATCTGATCATAATCTTCTGCGAGGGGGAAGATACAGAGCCTGCCTACTTCAAGCCTTTTTGTAAAGAAGATAGTCGCCTTAAGATCAAGCTGTATCCTCCTGATAAGTCACACCACAATAACTCTCCTCGAGGTCTATACCTAAGAGCTAAGCAGTATAAGCAAGAAAACGATTTGCGTAACGACGACTCTATTTGGCTCGTCTTCGACAGTGACTACAACGACCTAGAGGTGCTGAAGAAGGTAAGACAAATGGCCGAAGAGCAAAGATTTCACATCGCTCAAAGCAATCCCTGTTTTGAGCTTTGGATTTACTACCATTACGCTTCGTCTGTACCAAAGAACGCTCCTACATCTCAAATCGGATGGAAAAAATACTTAAACAACCAAATTTCTAGTGGTTGGAAGGCTGACACGTGCCACCAAATGGTAAAGACAGCTATCGAACATGCAGAAGGTGTATTCCAAGCAGATTGCGATGGTGTACCAACACTCTATAGTACAGAGTGCTATAAACTACTAGAAGAGATATTGCAACTACAAGATGGGTGGTGCTAACTAGCTCTTGGCGGTTAGCTAGAAACAGTAGCACTCCTAGAACCACTCTAACTTCTAATCTCTAAAGTCCAATCTCTCTCCTCACTAATTGCTATCTTTGTATGCATAACGACTGATGACACTATGGATACAAGAAGACAACAGAAGATAGCACGACTGATACAGAAGGAGATGGGAGAAATCTTTCGCCCACTGACGCAGCAACTGCGAGGGGTACTCGTGAGCGTCACCCTAGTGCGTGTCACCTCCGACCTGAGCAGAGCTCATATTTACCTGAGTATCTTCCCCTCGGAGCGTGCTGACGAACTACTTAAGTACATACAGGACAACGCTGGTAGCTACCGCTACGAGCTGGGACAGCGCACGGGCAAGCAACTACGAGTCATCCCCGAGATGGAGTACCATATAGATGACTCGCTAGACTATTTGGAGCGTATCGACAAGCTGCTTGAGCAATAGCTTACGCCCTCTAGCTCACTTTTTTCGCTAGCTCCACACGATGCGTCTGCCATTCTTTATCGCTTGGCGATACCTCTTTGCCCACAAGAAGCTGGGTGCTATCAATATAGTCACCCGCGTGAGCGTGCTGGCCATCGCCGTGGTATCGATGACGATGATCTGCGTACTATCCATCTACAATGGGTACCAGCAGATGATCCTCGACAAGGTGGTCGGGCTGGACCCACAGCTACTGATCACGAAGGGGGACGAAGCGCCCTTTGACCAAGGCGTGGTGACCCAAGAGATCGGATCGATAAAGGGGATCGGATCGATTGCTCCGCTGGTATGGGGTGAGGGTCTGGTAAGTCGTACGGAGGGCGAGAGCTTCTCCGCGGCGCATCTATATGGTGTAGATAGTGCCTATCTGCGCATCTCTAATATGGATCGATACCTGTACAGTGGCGACATAGCGATACATCCTGGGCAATACAATCTGGGTGCCTCGATAGCCATCAACCTCAACGCGATAGCGCACGACACGGATCCGCTCGTCATCACGCTCCCCAAGCGCAAGGGATACATCAACCCGATCATGCCGATGACTTCGCTGAGACGCTCGCAGGGTGTACCCGTGTCGGTGCTTTTTACCGACAATGTGGTCTACGACAACTCGATCTTCATACCGCTCTCTGAGCTACGTTCACTGCTGATGCTTGACGAAAACCAAGCGCACGGTCTAGCTCTAAAGCTGGATGAGGGCGCAGACGAGGGGGCTATCCAAAAAGCGATTGCGACGAAGCTGGGTGAGGAGTACCTCGTCCGCAACCGCGCTGAGCAGCAGCCGCACTTGATGCGTCTCGTGGCTATCGAAAAGTGGATCACGTCGCTCATCTTTGCCTTTATCCTCTTACTGGCTGCCTACAATGTGATGGCTAGTATCTCGATGCTTCTCATATCAAAGCAGGAGGATATAGCGATCCTGCACGCACTCGGCGAGACGCCACGGGAGATCAGACGCACCTTCCAGCTGGAGGGACTGATGGTGACACTCATCGGTGCCGTCGGTGGTATAGCTGTCGGCATCGTCCTCTGCTTGCTACAGATGCACTTTGGGTGGCTCGCGATCGATCTAGCTTTGGAGTCGCAGCCTTATCCAGTAGCTGTACGACTGACGGATCTACTCGTGGTGCTTGTACTGGTCTTTGCCGTTGGGTACCTAGCGGCTGTCTATCCCGTACGCAAGTTGATCGCTCACCGCAACGCTTCACGCTAATACTATGACAAACCAAGCTAATACTCCTGGGCTACTGCCTGACGTACCTGAGTACACGGCTCAGATCATACATCTATGGATCGCTGAGGAGAGCATACGTATCCTCACGCGACAGCAACAACCACTGGAGCTACTCCAGAAACATCTGATGCAGTCCGATCCTCTCAGACAAAGTCTGATGAAAGAGCTACTCAGCGAGGAGTCTGTCGCGCAGATCCTCAGCGGTCAGCACGCTCCCGTCACGAAACAACTACTTGCGGAGTGCGAGGCGATACACAAGAAAGTGAGCCAAGATGAGCACAACATCGTCTACCAAGGGTGCTACATACTAGTCCTACCGACGATCGTCGCCTTTAGAGCAAAAGATCCACACGCCAAGGAGATGGGCGAGATAGAGATCCTCTGCACGATCCTATACAACGCCACCATGCAGGGACTCATAGGGAGCAGCACGGCAGGAGCAGAGCACTCCCCTACCGACACGCGTGTCTACCAGCAGATCAGTGCCCTCTTTGCCCTACTTGATCAGGAGTACCATCGCAAGCATCACAAGGAGGAGTCACAAGCGAAGCCACAGTCATGAGCAGAGGTCGTATCATCTTACTCGGTGCCTCGGGACAGCTAGGACGCAGTATCACACGAGAGCTAGCAGAGCGGGGTAATCCCTACGAACTGGTCAGCTACACACATGAGCAGCTCGACTACACCGACACGGAGTCTCTATCCCGAGCGATCAACCTTTGGGAAGAGCAGTCTGTCGCTTACGACTGGACGATGGTGGTCAACTGCGCTGCCTTCACACAGGTAGACCTGGCCGAAGATTCGGTACACTATCGTGACCTTTTGGCACTCAATGCGCTACTGCCGGCACAGCTGGCAGAGAGCCGTCTGCCGATCATACAGATTAGCACAGACTATGTCTTCGATGGGAAGCAGGGTACGCCCTATCATGAGGAGGATAGTACCAATCCGCAGAGTCTCTATGGTCGCACCAAGCGTCAGGGAGAGCTGGCACTCCTGATGCACCCGACGCATCCCACTGAGCAGCATCTAGTCATTCGCACGCAGTGGCTCTGGGCTCCGTGGGGACACAACTTCGTTCGCACCATGCTACGGCTGGCTCGTGAGGGGAAGCCGCTACGTGTCGTCAACGATCAGATCGGTTCGCCCACGTCGGCCCCTTCGCTGGCACGAGCTATCTGCGAGATCGTCGCTTGCTACGATACGGAGCGCACCTTTCGCACACCCCTACTCCACTATGCCGACCGAGGTATCTGCTCGTGGTACGACTTGGCCCATGAGGCGATTGCCACGCATCTGCCTGAGTACGACTTGTCGCAACTGACTCCGATCCCTACGGCTGAGTACCCCACGGCTGCCGAGCGTCCTGCTTACAGCGTGCTGGCGACCGATAGGATAACGGCTTGCTACGGCATCACGCCCCCTCAGTGGCAAGATGAACTACAGATAGCTATAGACTAAATGCGCGCTAAGGTAGAGGATCAACGGCTAAATAGTCACATTCTGCGGCTCACGATCCCCAACATCATCTCCAATATCACCGTCCCGCTGCTCTCGCTCATTGATGTAGGGCTGGCGGGGCACATGGCTCACCCCGAAGCTATCGGCTCAGTCACCGTAGCGGCTACCATCACCAACACGATCTACTGGCTCTTTGGCTTCATACGACTAGGCACGACAGGACTTGTCGCTCAGGCTTACGGCCGGCAAGACAGCTCTGACATCAATCGTCAGCTGGCTCGTGGTATCACGATGGCACTCCTCTGCACGATCATCGTACTGATCATCTCCCCCTTTGCCACCCTCCTGAGTGGTGTCGTGACAGGTGGCGCTGCCGAGCGACTAGGCGCAGAAGCAGAGCAATATATCCAGATCATCTTCTCGGCAGCCCCTGCTGTCATGATGATCTATGTGCTGAATGGATGGTTCATCGGTATGCAAAACACCCGCATCCCCATGATTGCCTCGATGAGCGCACTGGTGGTCAACTTCCTCGTCTCCTATACGCTCGTCGTCTACTATCAGATGGGTGTCGAAGGACTCTCCATCGGTACCTGTGTGGCGCAGTATAGTCAGGCACTCCTACTACTCGCCACCCTACTCATCAGGTATCGCCATCTCGTACGTCATATGACGCTGCATCACTTCACCGATACGAAGGGTTACGGACGCTACCTCATCCTCGGACGCGATCTGATGCTCCGCTCCTTGCTACTCAGCAGTATCACGCTCTTCTTCACATACGCCGGTGTCCGTGAGGGTGCGATCGCTGTGGGAGCGAATGCGCTGCTGATGCAGTTCTTCAGTATCTTCAGTTACTTTATGGATGGCTTTGCCTACGCTGGTGAGTCGCTCTCAGGGCGCTACTTCGGAGCGGGTCGTATAGACCTACTTAACGCAGTGATAGGTCGTCTCTTTGCCATAGGCATCGTCCTCTCACTCCTAGCTGCGCTCCTCTTTGCGCTCTATCCTGATGGCTTGCTCCGCTTCTTAAGTAGCCACGACGAGATCATCGCTTACGCTAGGCAGTACCATCTCTGGGCAGCACTGATCCCACTGGTAGGCTTCGGTGCTTTCCTCTGGGATGGTATCTACGCCGGCACGACCCGCTCGGCAGGTCTCAAGTGGTCTATGATAGGGTCTAGTATAGTCTTCTTTGCACTCTACTATCTGCTCTATAATTCGCTCGGTATGAACGCCTTGTGGGTCGCTTTCGACAGCTATCTACTAGTACGTACAGCGATCCTTACGATGATCTGGTATAGGCGTCCGCTGAGGGTGTCAACAAGCTGTTCATAACCCCCATTATTCTGTCGAAAAGTCTGTTCATAACTCATCAATAACTCACTGCTAACTTATTTGCTTATCTCGAGAAGTTGTATAGCTACAAAAAGATTTCAATTATCCAAATAAGTTACCGCTGAGTTATCAACCAGTTTTGATCAAGTTATCAACAGGTACAGATAGAAAGCGAGACGACCGTAACTGCTCACGATCGTCTCGCTTTTTTATACCCTCTAAGTAGCTACCAGAGCCGACTAGAGCGGATTGGATAGTAGTGTCATTAGCTCCTGCACAGCGGGAGTTATGAACAGATTCGACGTACCATCATCATCATCATAAGTAGATATAGAAATAAGCTATACAGATATCCTATATAGATGATGATATATGAGGTGTCGGCAACCGAGGGGCGCTACCCCAATGAGAAGAAAAAACGCATTTCCTCGGTGGCTATTTTTTATTTCTCACGTGGAAAAGAAAAATTCTCCACGTAGGCGAGAAACGATTCCTCGGACTTATCGTTTGATTCCTCCGAAGTTTTATTTCTCGTCCACGTGGAGAATTTTTTTTTCTACCGAGCTATTTGCAAATCCCTACGTAGGAATTTACTCGTCCAGTCGAAAGGTGTCGGGAGCGTGACTAGAATTTGTACTGAGCTCCCAAGGTCACCATATGCAGTGGCTTGGCAGCGACGAATGCTTGCTGCTCGATCTGCTGACGTAGGAAGCAGTCGTAGTGGAGCGAGAGGCGCAGGTGGTCTTGCTGTATGAAGTAGTTGACACCTGTCGAGAGCTGATGTGAGCGGCCCTCGGTCAGTGCGGTCAGACTATTTAGCTTGAGATCTTGCTGAGCCTTTGGGTCGAAGTGTCTATTGCGATCATAGTATGCGTACCGACCGAAGAGCTCTAGATTAGCTGGTGTGATGCGCTCTACAAGCTGTGCCATACCAGCGATGAATTGACGCTGTACGAGGATATTATTTTCAAAAGTAGCAGGAGCCTTGGGACCCACCGCTAGGTTAGCGTTTTGCCATCCTGGCTGCAAGCCCATAATGCCCTCAGCGGTGAGCATCAGCTGTCCGCCTTGATGCTTGATCGTGCTGGTGAGGAAGGCACCGCCGTAAGCACGCAGCATGCGATCATTCTTGCGCGTAGCTGTTTCCTTGTCAAAGGCGTAGTAACCATCCGTCGCTGGTAGATATCCGCCATATCCCGATAGTCCGAAACTTATGTTGTGGTTACTTCCTTGCTCCGTAAGTGCTAGGCGTAGAGCTAGGTCTGGGATATTCTTCATCATTCCTTTGCCTCCATTGCCAGATAGGATAGAGAGTGTCGACTCCAGCTGCCACTGCTTGCTTGGGTCTAGTGCTCCTTTGTATCCGACCATCAGTCCCATATCGGTATCTCCAGGGAAGAGATCGGCCATATAAAGAGATCGCTCGAAGGCTGCTCGCTTGCTAGAACTATAAGGTAGCTCATAGCCGAAATCGATCGTTGCTAGTCCCCCCTTGACAAAAGCTCCCTCAGCCCAGTGAGGCTTGTACTCGGCATAGGCGTTGAAGATAGAGAGATTTTTGTCTGTGGCGTTGATTTCGATCTTGGCGCCCAGGTCACCATAAGTTGCTTGGGTAGCGAGTCGTCCACGACGTATTCCCATCCTCGTGGTGGAGTGGTCGTAGGGAGGTGTGACGTTGCCCACCTTGATGTAGTCTGCCTCAGAGCCGTACTGTGCGATAGCCTGTACGAATCCGCTGAATGTGAAGCGTACCTGCTCCTGCGCCTGCATCGCAGTGCCACAGAGGAATAGGGTCAGAGCAAAGAGTGAAGCGAAGAGTCGCTGCTGCATTGTAGAAGTCATAAGATTAGAAGTTAGAGATTAGAAATTTAGTGCAAAGGTAGGGATATTTGCACCGACTGATCGCTACTTAACAAAAGATTAATCAATGGCTGGTCTCTGGTTCTGTTGGAGTTAGAGCGACCATTTCGTCAGAAAGCTATATATTTGTAGCATTGGAACCATAGATTGACATGATAGATGACGAGACTAAGCGTTAACATCAACAAGATAGCGACCCTCCGCAACGCTCGTGGCGGAGACACGCCTAATGTAGTACTGGCAGCACGTCGCTGCCAAGAGTTTGGTGCCGAGGGTATCACGGTACACCCGAGGCCTGACGAGCGGCACATCACTTATCAAGATGTGAGAGACCTCAGAGAGGTGGTTACCACGGAGTTTAACATCGAGGGCTATCCCTCTGACTCTTTCCTCGACCTCGTCTGCTCGGTACGTCCTGAGCAGGTGACGCTCGTGCCTGACAAGCCTGACGCGCTCACCTCCGATAGTGGCTGGGCGGTGGATGATCGTCGTGACTTCCTCAAGCCGATCATCGAGCGTCTGAAGCAGGCAGGCATACGTGTCTCGCTCTTCGTCGGGACCGACCCACGACATATAGAGGCAGCCGCAGAGATCGGTGCTGATCGTGTGGAGCTCTACACGGAGCCTTACGCGTCACAGATGGCGCAGAGTGGCGATCCGAAGATGATTGTTGCTCCCTTTGCAGAGGCTGCCCAGGTGGCACACCGTGTCGGTCTAGGAGTCAATGCGGGGCATGACCTGAATCGTGACAACTTAGCTTACTTCGTCCAGCATGTGACGCCACTAGATGAGGTTTCCATAGGACATGCACTCATCAGCGACGCCCTTTACCTAGGCCTCGAGGAGACGATCGCACAGTATCTCAAACAGGCTCACTCTAACTCATAAACATACTCTTGCAAGAATAACTTATGTATCCTATACTTCAGATTGCTAACACAGTAGCTGAGCAGACAACTACCGAACCCGCTACGATGTCTCTATGGGAGCTGGCGTGCGCTGGCGGATGGATTATGATCGTCCTCCTGCTCCTATCGCTCGTTGCTATTTACGTTTTTGTAGCTAAGTATATCGAGCTGCGCAAGGTCAATCGTCCTGACGACTCCTTTATCGCACGCATCAAAGACTACCTCCAGATGGGGCGCAAAGATAGTGCAATAGCTCTCTGCAAAGAGAAGAACACCCCCGAGGCGCACATGATCGAAAAGGGTCTCAAGCGACTCGGACAGCCTGTCTCTGAGGTACTCCCAGCTATCGAAAACGTAGGCTCCTATGAGGTGGGACGTCTCGAGCGTGGACTACCCCTTCTAGCGACGATCGCTGCGGGTGCTCCGATGATTGGTTTCCTAGGTACGGTGACCGGTATGGTGCAGGCATTCTTTGACCTAGCTAATGCGCCTGGTGGTATCGATGTATCGCTCCTCTCGAGCGGTATCTACCAAGCGTTGGTCACGACTGTGGGCGGTCTGATCGTCGGTATCGTGACGCTTTTTCTCTACAACTACTTGGTCGGACAGATCAACCGCATCGTCAATCGTCTAGAGGCTAATACGCTAGACTTTATGGATGTGATCAACGAACTGTAAGCGACCGTGCTACACCACTTAATGCTAAGCTCATGAGTATCAAGAGACGCAGTAAGCATATATCTGTATTTAGCATGGCATCGATGACCGATGTCATCTTCCTGCTGCTGATCTTCTTTATGGTGGTCAGCACGCTGGTGGTACCGAATGCGATCAAGGTCAATCTGCCCTCCTCGCAGTCGACCGCCACAACGCAAGAGCCGGTGGCACGCATCACCATCGATGCTGAGGGCTACTACTACATATCCACAGAGAGTGCACCTGAAGTGACGATGCTACCTGTCGAGGAGCTAGAGGCTAGACTCTACGAGATAGGAGCTGCACACGACGACGAGGAGGATCCTTACGTAGTCCTCTACGCCGACAGATCGGTGTCGTATGGTGAGATCGTCAAGGTACTCAACGCCTCGGCTACCGCTGGACTACGTATGATCTTGGCGACAGAAGCTTTACAAGATAACAGCACCGAGAGAGATGTCTAAGGTTCGCTATGATAGATGGATCGCTGGAGGTGTAGCTTTGCTGCTACACCTGCTCGTCGTGGGCTTGCTCTTTTGGCTCAGTATGGATGCCTCTGAGCAAAAGCACACGAGGGATAAGGAGATATGGATCTCCGTCGGTGTAGATCCAGACTTTGGCGACAAGATCGAGCATCAAGGAGACTTGGTAGCTGCCGCATCTACCTCTGCTCGTCCCTCCTCTGCGGCATCCAAGAGTGCACAGCCAGCGCCTCCTCAGCAACCAGCACCTAAGGCTCCTGAAGCTACCCCTACGCCACGTCCTACCCCTACTCCTGTACGAGCTACACCAACGAAAGAGAAGCCCAAGGCCGTGCAGAAGCCTACTGGACCCTCTGAGCGTGATGTGGATAACAAGGTCTCTGGACTCTTCGATCGTAAGAAGCCAACGGGCGCTGAGTCTGGTACGGGCAAGAGCGACGCAGGTAGCGGTGTCGCTGACAAGGGGAGGGCTGGTTCCTCTGCTGGATGGTCGCTCGATGGTCGCTCGATCGTGGGCAATGGTGGACGACCGGTCATGCCGACACGCGTACCTGACATACGTGGTACGGTCGTTGTCGAGATCACGGTGAACGCCGCTGGACAGGTGACCAACGCTAAGGTCCGCCTGCGTGGTACCAACGTGGTGGACAACGCACTCCGCAAGGCAGCTGTCGATGCAGCTCGCAAGACACGCTTTAACGCTTTGGGTGGTGTGCCTGACCAAAAAGGCACGATCACCTATCACTTTGATGTCAAGGGCTAGCTTGCTGAGCAACCTTGACAAGAGACTCTTAATTACCTACTAACTTCACAACAAATAGCATGAGTAATATGAACAATATACTAGTCTTCCTCGCAGAGGGCTTCGAAGAGGTCGAGGCACTCGCCATCATTGACGTACTCAGACGTGGTAATCAACCCGTCACCACAGTATCTATCACAGGCTCTCTCGCTGTAAGAGGCTCACATGATGTGACTATCCAAGCAGATATGCTCCTCGAGGAGCTACATAGTGGAGTACTCCCCAAGGCTATCGCACTACCTGGCGGGATGACCAAGCTCAACGAGTGTGAGCCACTCCTCGAGCTGATACGTCGTCAGCACGAGGCGGGCGGTACGATCGCTGCTATCTGTGCCTCTCCACGAGTACTGGGCGCTGCTGGTATCGGCGATGGTAAGATGCGTGCAACCTGCTATCCAGGCATTGAGGAGCAGGTACCAGGCTTCGTCTTGACAGGTGCCGATGTAGAGG
>OHTB01000330.1_pt1 | contig 28765 bp, 20 predicted proteins | sample 1578771 | NCBI WGS metagenome assembly OHTB01 (sample SAMEA3879516, study PRJEB24766) | human gut metagenome | biome: human-associated habitat; feature: feces | place: USA | collected 1985/1987 | reverse complement strand
TTCCAGAAACGTCAGCAGACTTTCCAAAAACGGAAGTTCCAGCTGCCTGGACGGCAGGCCCTGCATTCCGAACGCATCGTTTTCAAAAAATTCTTTCTCACCGGAGAAATACATCTTTGCATACCACATGGCTGTCACCTCAAATACGGATTAATTGTAAATTTGTATTTATAAGAAAGCTCGGCTGCTGCAACAGTCGGACGGCGCGCCGCGTTTCGGAAAACACGGACTGCAACTGTGTTAACTTTAACAGAGAGACCTCCGAAACGCAAGTTTTTTCTCTGAAATTTCTAAAATCAGATGGAGGTAAAAAGACTTTGAACACATCAAGCATCAAAAATTTTGACGAGCTGCCGCTGTTTCTGAACGCCCAGCTTGTCTCCCGCACGCTGGGCGTATCGCCGTCGAGCGCCTACGAACTTCTGCATGAGGACGGCTTTCCGTCGCTGCGGATCGGCAGCCGGCTGGTCGTACCGAAGGAGCAGTTTCGTCTCTGGGTGGAGCGGCAGACGGGAGGCGCGCATGAGGAATAAGTATTACACGTCGCGCGATCCAATCAAAAACTACTTTCCTCTGCCGAATGAAGTTTTCGCTCTCGGTCTCTCACCAGGCGCGTTGGCGGTCTACAGCTATCTGATGTACATCGAGGATCGGACAACGTATCAGTGCCATGCGAGCTACCGGACGATTGGAAATGCTGTTAATATGAGTCCGAACACCGTGCGAAAATATGTTGCGGAGCTGGTCGAGCGCGGCCTCATCAAGACGGAACGCACTACGATCATCACGCAGGATGGTCGAAAACAAAACGGGAGTCTTCTGTACACGCTCCTGCCCATTCAGATCTCCATCCAGCAGTTTTACGAGCAAAAGCTTGCAAAGCTGGACGCGGAATGTGAGCAGGAACGCATCCGAAAGCGGTTGGAAGCGTTCCAACAGGCGCAGCAGAAAAACGCCTGTCTGCCCGCGTGAGCCGCGTGTCGCGGCTGTGTCCGATTTTCCGGACACAGCCGGGCGCGTAGCCACCGGAAGCCCGAAGACCGGACGTTGCGCCAACGTGCGGGAGCATTGCGGGCACGGCAAACGCAGAAAAAGAACGGCTGCAGGCGAATTTCAGCAGAGGGAGAAGCCGCAAGCGGCGAAGCAGGACAAAGCCGCGGGGTCGTGCGCGCCCCGCGGCGGTCACATCTGCCCGCCGTGCGGGCAGTTTCGGAGATTTGCGAGGGGGTTGTTGAGAGGGCAAAAATAGCACTCTTGGGGTCGTGATTTGAAAAAAGCCAGACGTTTCAAGGAAAACGACGGGGTTGCACGAAAAAAGTGCACGGAAAACGGAAAAAACAGCAGGTGCAGAGGTGGGTGAAGCAGCTCCGAGTTTACAGAGAAAAGCAGCTTGCAGGTCTAAAAACTTGCAAGCTGTCTTCTAAAAATCTGCGCTTTACTGCACCCGATATCCAGCCAGAATCAGACGGACGATCATCTACCGAAATAATATAGATACATATCCTCCATATTGGGTGCTGTTGGTACCGCGTCGGGTCGAGGGGCGCTTTCGCTGAGCAGGCGAATCACACTTTTTCCATCTGTGTGCAGGACATTGCTACAGGCATATTGCTTCGTGAGTGCCGCTTCCTCCGCGGCTGGAACGGTGACGATCCAAACCTGCCCGTTCAGCCGCTCCAGCAGCGCAGAGGGCTTTTGCATTTCGAGGACAACACCTTTCCGGAGCAGAATGATTTCATTTGCGACTGCTTCAAGATCCGATACTATGTGCGTCGACAGCAGAACGATTTTTTGCTGGGAGAGTTCACTGATGATACCGCGGAATCGGATTCGTTCTTCCGGGTCAAGTCCGGTAGTAGGTTCATCAACAATGATTACTTTAGGATGATGTATCAGCGCTTGTGCGATTCCTAACCGCCGCTTCATACCTCCCGATAATTTATTGGCATATCGTTCGCGAACATCGAACAAACCTACGTTTTCGAGCATTTCATCCACAGCCTGTTTCCTCTGCCTGCTATGGGTCATACCGGACAGACGCGCCGCGTAATCAAGAAACTCATACGTTTTGTATTTGGCAAAAAAACGAAAGTCCTGAGGAAGATACCCCAGAATACCGCGTATTTCTTTTCGCTGTTTCATCAAATCATAACCGCAAATTTCTACCTGCCCGGAAGTTGGTTCCATAAGGGCTACAAGAATACGCATTAAAGTAGATTTGCCGGCGCCATTGGGTCCTAATAAGCCAAACATCCCTGCAGGTATTTCCAGATTGACATCTTTCAAGGCATGATTTCCGTTTGGATAGATCTTATTAAGGTTCTTAATAATTATGCTCATGACATTTTATTTGTCCTATGTTGTATTGGGTGATAAAGATAGGCTTTATTTACAGGATACAAATCATAATTATAAACATTAACTTATATTAGTAGAATTCTGTCTAAAATGAACATTCAACAAACATCCATATATCTCATAAACGAAAAGGAAGAAACCACTTCACAGTGACCTCTTCCTCCTCATATCCCATATGATTATTGCCCAACAGGGTTTATAAAAAAGGGTTTTATTAAAAAAGGGTTATTTTTATGATCTTAATTATTTATTAGTTACTTCCACCCTTACCACCACTATGAGTAGGATTAGTAGTCACTGTCTTATACTGATGGTCAGTTCCGGTATAGCGTGTTGCAATTACTGAAATCTTCACATCCTTATTATTATACTTCACTGTGGTCGACAATGTAGTAGTACGAGTCTTGGCATAGCAAGTATAAGTCATTGTTGTATAACCGTTCACATTTACAGTATTATAGGTACGAGTTGTTTCTGTAATACCTGATGCCGATCCCATCAATGAGTATAAACGAGTTTTGAAGAAAGCTACCATAGCATTAACTGTTTCTGGTTTTGCACCTGACAAAGCTTTTTCTACAGCCGCTTTAATATCCGCATCTTTACATTCCCAACCCGACTTTTCTTTATAAGTCAATGCAATTCCTGTTACAGCTTTAGGATTTTCACTGTTATCACGACTTGCCTGTCCTAAAATCTCACTCTTCACTACATTTTCGGCGCTTACTTTACTAGTGACTTTATTTTCCATAGCATAGGAAGAGAAATGCTTAACTTTAGTTGTGTAGCTACCTGATTTCTCATCATAAACAACTTTATTAATGTCCTCTGTTTGTGGAACCCACTTTCCATTCTCCAAATAAGTAAGCTCTATATCTTGGGCAAAAGTCACACCCGGAATAGGATTAGGAATAGAGATCGTTACAGCCTCCTTAAATTTCAAACCACTAGGTTCAAAGTGTGCTGCCGCCAAAGGTATGGTCTTTTCTACTTCTTTATTCTCTTCTTCTTTCTTCACTTCTGTAGTCACAGTTTCTGGGGCTGGTACATACGTAGTTACACTGACTTCAGCATTACCACCTTCCAGAACGTCTTCATTACCTTCTGTCTGAATTGCCCCAACTGGGATTTCTAATTCAGGAGTTACAAGAGGAAGATCTTCTTTCACATCCTCCGGTTCAACAGTACCCGGTTCTTTAACTTCCTCATTCGAAGCACTCTTATCTTCTACCTTAACCTCTTCTGTATTACCAGTCTCTCCAACTTCTACAGTCGTAGGTTCACTTTGCTTAGTCAAAGCCACAGCAACAGTCACCACACTACGATTTTCCGCATTAGCAGCAATTTCTACAGAAGTACTTTGAGCAAGATAACCTTTAGGAGCAACTTCTACAGAATACTTACCTACATTCTTCTCTGTTACAGAGAACTTACCATCTTTGTCAGTCTTAATTGTCTCAGTACCAATTTTTACATCAACACCAGACACACCTTTCCCGGCATCCGTCACAGTACCCATAATGTAATACTCAACAACCGGAGCGGGAGTTTCAATCACTTCACCCGGCTCTTGCTTTGGTTCATCGTCATCATCATGACAGGAAACTGCTGCAAAAGACAACACACCGAAGGCTATCGCCAAAGAGCATGCATACAACCATTTTAAATTTCTCATAATTGTTCAATTTTTGTTTAAATTACTAATATCAACTCTTATTTAAGTTTTGTCTTTTCATTGGTACGAATCAAATAGTAACGGATATAATCCGGCTGCCAGAAACGGCTGTTTTCAGCAGATTTCGGTTCGGTTCTATAGCTTACCCCCAAAGCACGGCGAGCAAATTCATTCCCACTACGCATGTCATATTGAAAAGCGAAATAATCCGGAAGCATCACACGTACCGCGTGACGACTACGCTTCTTACCCGGCAATGGAATCGAAAAATGAAATCCGGCATTTGTTTCTCCATCTGTATACATGCCATAAAGTCCCACGACATATTCACCGAAGTAACGTGAAAGAATTCCGCATACCCCATAATCTCCATATATAAAACGTCCACCGCTAACTTTCAATTGAGTATTCACTTGTGGAATGAAATAACCTACGCTGAGCTGCCCATTCACTCTTTTCCATTTACTCATTCCCCAGTCGTTGCCATATAAATGAGACGAACCGGTTATACCACCTTCTCCTTCTACTGTCCAACGACCGTCAGAAGAAAAATAACCGATACCGGCTGCAAGTCCCTGACGATCATCCGAGAAATTTCCACCAGTCAGGTATCCCTTCCAATGATTATCCAGACGAAATTCCTGGCGCAATGTCAAATACCCCGGTCGGATGCAATCCCATTTGCCCGGCTCATTATTGACGATAGGCAAGCAAACCTGCAGCCTCAATGAAGCACCTTTCCAAAGTTGCATTTCTACAGCCGGTTGCAATTCAAAAGCTGCTTTATATAATTTGTAAGTAACATTATTAACTAACATCACACCCGGATAAAGCACTACATCCACTTTCCCAAAAGTAGTAGACTCTCGTTTTGTTCCTTTTAAGGCCTCCATTGCAGTTTTGGTGGAAGTAGTCATCTGCATATTACGGTAAACTCCATCCAAATCACATTTTCCCGATTGATAATCCTCAATCAGCTTCGCAGGCAAAGTGATACAAAGTTGCGGCAAAGCATTATCCAATATGACCAATTGTAATGTAGTTACTTCCGGAAGAGTGATCAGGCGACGTATTGCAATGCCTATACCATTATAAGATCCCCTATATACGGAAGTCTCAAATGCTGCCGTAATCGTATCCTGCTTCTGTACTACAGAAATATTTTCCATTTGCAATTCTTTCAGGACTTCAGATATCCCAGCAGATTGTGCGTCTGCACTCTCCAAAGTGCAGCAACATATAATATATAGTATACTAAATACTCTTTTCATCTTCTTAATGTATTAATGTACATTCATAACGCAAACCGGCAGAAACACAAGTAAATTCGCGTGTAAACACATGGACAGACAAACGTTTCCAAAAACGTATTGCTCCACCCAAATTCCATCCATTGGTATCATACTCTGCCATCAATTTTAACTCACGACAAAAAGCAGGAGTATAACGAATACCACCAAAAGGGCCTTTCTTAAAAGCCGGTTGATTGCCCTGATGAAAATACCAGCCTGCTGTAACAGCCAACTGATGCCCCTTGCAGAAACCAAATGTCTTAGTTAAGACACCATAATAATCTCCCCAATACTGAGTAGCCTTTTCTGTAAAAAGGTCATCTGCACCAATTACCACAGCAGGGAAATAACGGCTTTCTTTCAATGGACGGATACGGATAGTATTGGAACGATCTTGGTTGTGATAACCGACTCTGCCATTATACGTTCGCATTTTGAGTAACGTCATACGGTAAGTCAGTTCAACAAAAGAGAACAAAGACATATCTACCGAGTAGTTCATGGTAGGATAGTTAAACTTATTAGGCGTAACCTCTTCAGGAAGAAAGTTTGCGCTTCCCATAAAGGTTCCTGTTTCCTGCATCTCGGCTGTAGGTATCATCATCTGCCCAGTTGCCCCAAGAGCATATTGTGCATGAACCCGGCTTGTTGTCAAGATGAGAATCAGAATTAATACAACACCCTTTAATGGAATAAATCGCATATCCCCCAAAATAGCTTCAGTTTGTTTCATTTTTTATCTATGTATATTCCTAAATAGAGACCTTACCCCAATTTGATTCATAAATCCTCTATTTTTACCATTCTTTTTTCTGTTACTTCTTAGGTAACGGAAAACACAGGGGAAGGGAGAAATCTCTTAAAATACGAAAAATAGGACATACCAAGTTGCTAAAGGAGGCTCAGTCTAAGCGTAGGGTGAAATTCCTTTGATTATGGGACGTAAAAATCTTAGAATATGAAGAAAAGGGTTCTTTCATGTTCTAGGCTATTTTTATCTTATTTTTAAATCAAAAAAGAAAAAAAGGATAGTTTATTTGCTTGTTATTTATTTTTTTGTCTATCTTTGCGCCATTATTATTTCCGTTACCTAAGAAGTAACATACACGTATATATACTGACTACTAATACTTTATATTATTTACACTTTTCTCCAAGCAATTCTTCACGTAAGATAAATTCATTCTATTTACTTCAGTACGTTCTTTCAAAGCAAAGCCTTTAAGATAGATTTGTGTTGTTTTGATTGATTTGTGTCCCAACGATTCGCTGATCATTTCAATAGGAACTCCGCGATATTTCGCAGTGGTAGCCCACGAATGGCGAATGGTATAAGAAGTGACAGGAGAAGTCAGATGCAAAGCCTTTGCCAGTCCTCTCAAATGGTTATTGAAATTCCGGAGGGCAGACTGGTATTCCCGATAAGCACTTTCATCTTTCCGTTTTTTATTACCATTCAGAATACTAAATAGATAATCAGGGCAATCTTGCAGAGCTGGTTTTCTGTTTTGAAGCTGATAAATCATATCCTTAGCAGTATCCAGTATTTCCACACTCATCGGAGTCTTCGTTTTAACACGATTATAATGAAGAACATTCCTGTCTAAAGACGACTTCTCCAAATGTGCCAAATCAGCGAAAGACATACCACAGAATTGAAACATCAAAGCAGCAATCGCCTGTGTACGCCGTAAAATATCCGATTTAGGATCTCCATATAAAAGCTTATGCAACTCAGTTGCCGGCAAAGCTTTCTTTTGACGGACATCCACTCCTGTATACACCCCGTGAAACAACCGGTGAACATAAGGAGCCCTCCCCGATTCTACTCCACGATTATAAATACTACGCAGCATACGCATATACGTCGAAACCGTATTAAGCTTCAAGCCACGTTCATAAAGATACTGCCCGTAACACCGTAAGTGTTCGCGGGTTACTTGTCCGAATGACACGGTAGGTGTGCCACAAAACCCTCTAAAAGAAAGAAGTGCATTTTCATACACATGCGCAGTAGAATAGCGCCCCTCTTTTCGTAAACGACCGATGTACATCTCAGCGCATCGGCTAAACCCATTTTTTTTCATCATTTATACACTAGTTAATTATATAAATCATCTCAGATGAGAGAACAAATATACTTCCTCTTAGGGTTTTAACCATCACAAGAATTATTTTATTTCGAACGAAAATCAGAAAGCGACCCTCACTCACGTGAAAGTCGCTTTCTGATTTTCATAACTTAATGAACAAACTAATAAATAATTAACCTTTTCTTAAAAATCTCAAACATTATATCTTAAACGGTTGCATCTTCAAATATACCTTATAGTCTTTAATCATCCCCGTTTTACCGGCTTCAGCCCTGGGTAGATAAGAGAATCCCGTAATAACTTTATCTTCACCAAGATCTATCACAATCTGATGAGGGAATGCAGGTTTGGAAGAGGAATAATTGGTATGCCAGAATGTTGATTCCTGCAAATCAAAAACATTTGTTGCAATATTGTTCGCGGCATCCGTTTCCTCACTATCGGCATAAATCACTTTCCAATGCTGACGGGATACCGGTTTACCATCTTCGCCCAACAACTCCAATTCTGCAATAGCCGCGAAATCTTTCCCATCATGGGCGTTCAAAGCCTCCAGACAGAAGAAACGAGTCTCCACCTTCTTACCGAATTTCACATGTTGCCAACCATTGCCTGACTTAAATATCCCTTGATAAACAGGAGTTTCATTTGTTAAGTCCAAGTTCTCACCCATCTTACGATGAGCATAAGCTCCGTTACCACGTTGTACATCCAGAATTGGTTGACGCAGACCTTCAGTTTCAGCTTTTGAAGGACCAGCCATATCCAATATAATGATTTCATTCTCTCCTTTCTTCAACCAGCAGCCCGGTACATATAAGGTCTGTTGAGGTCCGATTTCCCAATAACGACCAATCGCATGGCCATTCACCCATACCATACCTTTACTCCAGTTCATCATATTCAAGAATGTATCCCCTAACTCATTGAGGTTAAACGTCGACCGATAATAAGCCGGTTGATTTTCAGCATTCTCCTGTTGTTTATACTGCTTATCACGGGCAAAACTATAATCTACCGGAATAGTATATACCTGCCAGTCCTTCACCAGTTCAACTCCTTTATCAGATTGCAGTTCTACTTTCTCGGTAATACCTTTCCAGTCATAAATACCTTTGCCGAAATTCATTCTTCCCATTGCTTCCACCAGGATATCCAGTCTGTCACCTTCTTTCAATGGTGGTAACTTTACTACACCTTCCCCCTTCAAACGGCTCAGAGTAGCCAGTTTCTTACCATTCAGAAAGACTTGTGCCCAGTCATGAGCTTCTGTGATCAGTAATGTCTGTTCTTTATCAGAAGCGGATAATGAAGTCCGATACAGAATACTACCCCATCCCTGATCAAAAGCTTCCATTGTCCGGATATCCTCACTCTCTTTGGGGTGAGGCAGATTATCAAATAAGACTGCCATTTCAGTCATTTTAATAGTAGGAATAGCTATAGTCGGTATCGAATCCGGAATTTCCGGCAAGGTTTCACCTTCCGGCAGGTAGTTACCAAGCAGATTCCGTACTTCCAGATATTTAGGAGTCACCTTACCGGATTCATTGATAGGAGCATCATAATCATACGATGTGCAAGTCGGTGAAAAGTTCGGGAAATTCGCGCCTCCCCAATGCCCGAAACTAGTCCCCCCGTGAGTCATATACAAGCTGAAAGAAATATTGCGGTCCAGCATTTCTTTCATACCTTTTACCAATTCTTCGGCACTTCTTGTTTCATGCTTGGCTCCCCAATGGTCAAACCATCCGGACCAAAATTCACTGCACATCAATGGAGTGTCCGGCCGTAGTTCTTTCAACCGTTTAAATTGCTCGTCGATGTTAGCACCCGTACCGAAATTAATAGTCCAGAGCAAATCATCCAGTGCATTATTCTCAAAATTCGAGTTCCAGTCACACTGGAATAAAGGAACACCTGTAAAACCGGCTTGTTTTACCATGTCACGGATTTCGGATATATACGGCTTATCGATTCCAAATGCTCCATACTCATTCTCCACCTGTACCATAATGATATTCCCTCCTTTACTAATCTGAAGATCAGCCAGCTGTTTGCCCACTTCGTTCAAAAAGAGTTTCACACGTTCCATGTAGTATGGGTCTTGCTCGCGAAGTTTGATATCCTTCTTCTTCAGCAGCCACCAAGGCAAGCCGCCCATTTCCCATTCCGCACAGACATAAGGTCCGGGACGCACTATGACATACATTCCATTCTCTTGAGCCAAACGGCAAAACGCAGCTATATCTTTCTGTCCGGCAAAATCATACCTTCCTTCTTCCGGTTCATGAAAATTCCAGAACACATACAAGCAAATCGTATTCATACCCAGTGCCTTGCACATTTTAATACGATGTTCCCAATATTCTTTCGGGATACGCGGATAATGAATCTCTGCCGCTTTTACAACAAACGGTTTTCCATTCAGCAAGAAAGTATTCTTCCCCACTTCAAATGTGCCCTCCGAAGATTGAGAGCATGAGCTGCCAAGAACAGCCACTACTAAAATAAGTAAATACAATAAAGGTTTCTTCATTTTCTATCTATTGTTTTCATGATATATCTCATACTTAATAAAGAGAATTCACTATCGGCTAATGTTTCCATTAAACCGACAGCGAATTTGAAAATAATCCAAGTGTTCCTAAAAACTAAAATAATACCTATTGAAAACTGAGTACGGTGCAAAGATGAGGTATTATGCGCAAACAAAGGTCCTCAAATAAGTCAAAAGGGTATGAATATCGTTCAAATGAACTTTATTTATCATTTTATGAACTCTTTTTACAGAAAAAATCAAGATATTTGCAAGAAATACCATAAACACTAAAACACCTCATAACGGGAGACCTTATGAATAAAACGACTTTTATACTACTAATAACATTAATTATATCATACATAAATACTGCTTATATTCAAGCACAGACTCAACGTGTCACAGTACAGGGGAGTATTCTGGAAAAAGACACACAGTTCCCTGTTGAGCAAGCTACCATACAACTGTTATCCTTGCCCGACAGTAATTATGTAAAAGGCATTTCCAGCTTGGAACAGGGAAAATTTTCACTCACAACTCTCCCGGGACGTTTTTTGCTAAAAATTTCTTTCATAGGCTTCGCTACCGAATATAAGCCCCTGCAAATAAACACAACCCAGACTATTGTTCAACTAGGCAAAATAGAGTTGAAACCTGATGCTGTACTTCTTAACGAAACCGTCATTGTAGCCCAAGCCCCGCCTGTTGTCGTCACAGGTGATACAACCGCATATAATACTTCCGCTTACCGCGTCAGTGAAGGTGCTGCATTGGAAGAACTAGTCAAAAAGCTACCCGGAGCCGAAATAAACGAAGAAGGGAAATTAATCATTAATGGTCAGGAAGTCAAAAAAATCATGATGAACGGAGAAGAATTCTTCCTTAACGACCCCAATACGGTTTTAAAAGAACTGCCAGCCGATATGATAGATCAACTAAAAACGTACCAAAAGAAATCAGACATGGCACGTATTACCGGAGTAGATGACGGTAAAGAAGAAATGGTACTCGACTTACGCGTAAAACCAAGTATGAGAAAAGGATGGAATGGTAACTTTGAAGCAGGATATGGAAATGACGACCATTATAGGGCAAAAGGAATGGCCAATCGTTTCAAAAACAAAATGAACTTATCAATCAATGGTACCGCCAACGACAATGGAATTAATTCCAATCAAAGAATAGGTGCCAACTATTCTCAGAATACTCAGAAACTCAAATATGGAGGTAGTATTGAAGTCCGGGAAAATAAACGCGATTCATGGAGCAAGCGTCATACAGAATCTTTTTTGTCAGACAACACTTCTCAGTTTTCCCTGCAGAACAACCAATCCGATGGAAAGACAAGTGCTATTTCCGCTAATTTTCGTTTCGAATGGAAATTAGACAGCCTCACCACTATTATGTATCGACCGACATTTAATTTTTCCAAAGGAAACTCCAATTCAGGCAACTTCTCAGAAACGCTCAACAACGAGTCAACTCCTATCAACCGGAAAGAAGCCACAAACCACCAAACGAATGACAGATTCTCCACCAATGGCTCTTTGCAGTTAAACCGCAAATTAAATAGCAAAGGAAGAAACATCGCCTTACGTCTTTATTACGATCTGGATGACGGCAATTCCGATCGGTATAGTCTTTCGAATACTTATTACTTGAAGTATGGTGATAGTATAAAAACTTTAAACCAATGGATTGAAAAACTTGACAAAAACAATAAATATCAAGTTCAGATAACATATATGGAACCTGTATTTACCAATCGGTTTATCGAAATTAATTATAGCTATCAACACCGTTCCTCACTCTCTGAAAAATATGCCTATGACTGGGATAAACAAGAAGATACATACAGTCAATATCCTGACACAGCGCACAGTGATTGCTACAAAAATAAATATTCCACCCACCAAACCGGCATATTTTTCCGTACTATCCGCACCAACTATTTTTATAATATAGGTATAGAAGTTGAGGCACAAAAAACGACAAATAAAAGCTATATGCGGGACACGACCTTTGAGTATTTATCCAGAAATGCAATAAACTACTCCCCCACCATAAACTTTAAGTATACCTTCTCTAAACAAACAACCTTAAAAATAAACTATCGTGGGAGAACGGCACAACCCGGTATGACCGACTTATATAGAAAAAAAGATATTTCTGATCCTTTAAACATACGGCTAGCTAACCCCGAACTTAAACCATCATTCAATAACAACATATCAGCTACATTTAATACTTACTTTACTGAAACATCCCGCAGTTTGAATGCTAACCTCTCCTATAATAATACAATGAATAGTACAACACGTATTGTCACATATGACGAAAATACCGGAGGACAGACTACCCAACCGACTAATGTGAACGGGAACTGGCGAATAAACGGTTCGCTTACCTTCAGTACTCCATTATCCAACAAAAAATTCACAGTAAATACACACACCAATACAAATTACGGCAACTCTGTCGGTTTCACTGTGCTCAACAAAGAGTCAGATGCAGTTAAAAGTAATACGACTAACCTCTTTTTATCAGAACGCTTAAAAGGGAGCTACCGTAGCGATCTGATTGACTTTGAGTTATCTGCAGAAGTCAGATATCGAAAATCAGAACATTCTATCAAAAAAGAGAACCGACGGGAAACATTTGATTATACATTCGGAACTGAAGCAAACTTAAACTTACCTTGGGATATAAAAATCTCATCCAATATCAATTGTAGATTAAAAAGAGGATATGGCGGTAAAAATGATACTAACCGCACCCTATGGAACGCACAAATATCGAAAAGCTTCCTCAAGAAGAAAAAGGCAACCGTCCGATTTCACCTATATGATATACTTCGTGAGAATGAAAGTTCGGAACGTTCCATTTCCGAGAATTCTATCACCGACAGAGAATCCAGTACTTCTAACGTATATTTTATGGCATATATTGCGTATCGGTTCAATACCTTCGGACAAAAAAGAAAACGACAATCGGTACAAAACTAAAATTATAAAAGAGGAGGAAATGATGTATCCACAACTACATCATTTCCTTTTTGTTCTTTAAACACACTGAGTAACATTGAAAGAAGTCATATTGCAAGATATCAGAAATTCGCAAAAGGAGTTCGGTATCAATACTTGATTTCCTGAAAATTTTATACACATTGGTCCGCGCGCAACAAAGCTGTTCTGCAAACCAAGTGACAGACAATCCTTGTCGATGTAGTTCATCTTCTATAAGCCGGCCAACGTGTGTCATCTTACTCTTGTGGAATAATTAAGAAACTGAAACCACACGCTCCTCCTCCGCCATTTTCCAATCGCACAAGAATACGGTTCCACCCTTGACGGAACTGGAAAGGAGTAATATGTTCGTCAATATTATACCAACTGGTACCATAATCGCGCCATACATCCTTACCATTTATCCATACCCGGCCACTATCGTCCGTACCGATGGCAACCAGCATGGTAGTAGCCTCATCAAAATAAAGTTCCGTATAAGCATAATAAGTAGAATGTCCGGTAGTGACAGGAACCGTATTATGCATTGATTCACTTTGCATAAACTTCCATCGCAGCGTACCATCCAAATACACTTCTTCCCCTATGACCTTTATCGGATGAGAATCCGTTTCCATCACCCCTGTACCTACTTGTCCGTCAGTATATACCGCATCAAAGTCCACAGATATCTCAGGCGGATGGACAATCGAAAAGTCCTCTCGCCCAAAACTTTCCCACGGTCCTATCATATACCATGTGTTAATATATAACCACCCTTTACGATCCGCGCTTTTTGAGAAACGCCGTCCGGGCAATGCCTGAGCTTTTACCATTTCCTGATTAAGCCGGGGACCTGCATAAGCATTCATCGGACGTCTGTTTCCACTGCCCTGAGCTGCCTCCCCCATGCCACCGAAACCGTTCCCATTGCCACTGCCTTCACCTCCGCCCGGCTGACCATTGCCAATTCCAAAGCCGCCACCGGGCTTTCCGACCTGCTTCACTACTCCAAAGAGATTTTCCAACCGAGATTGAGCAAGTCCGGCTTGTCGGGTCGCTTGTCCCAACAGACCACGGTAATTGTTCAAGTCTGCCGTACTTTTTATTTCCAGACCTGCGCTGGCATTACTTCCCGCTGAAGTAGCCCATTCCCCCCCTTTAGTCTGCATTCGAATCAGTTCATCAAAACTTGGCATACGGGAAGAACCTGTCTTCAGAGAACTATAAACCTCGGGAAACGAAAGTCCCTTGGAAAGCGCCTGTTTAGCTGCATTGGCAGCCAAATGGTTCTGCTGTATTTCAGCCTCATATTCTCTTAAAAGAGCATACATATCATCTACCGACGGATTCGCAGATAACTTGCCCGCCTGCGGAATATTCCTTGCTTTCGAAGTATCATTAGCATCATCCGGTGCCGTACGTGGTAACTTTCTTTGCTCTACTTTAGTCAACAATTCATTTTTCCGCTGCCTCATCTTCTTAGCCATTTCCTGAAATTTACGAAGCTGATCTTCCAAATTTTTCTTGACCAATACTTCCGACTGCTTCACTAATTGCTCAGAATAATTAGCGGGAAGCTCCCGCTGAGCCTGCTCCTGCTTTATTTTATCACTGATACTTTTCGGAGATTTCTGTTTTTTCGCTTGCAAGTCAATAGCTCCCTGTCCTGGTGATGGCATCAGCCAGATAAACAACGCTCCTCCTACCAGGCAGACCAGCGCAATAACCCATGATAGGATAACCGTCAGACGGCTACTCCCTGTTGTAGTTTTCGTCATATGTTCGTATTCCTATATTCGTTAAATTATAAAACTGACAAGCATCCATTACTTCCACAAAACGTCCGAATGGAGTGTTTTTATCCATATCAATGCGGATACGCCGACCCGGATCAGAGATACAGGTCTCCCGCAATTGTTCCATCATAAAATTAGTCGAACAAGGTTGTCCGTCCCAATAGAAGTTACCTTCAGCATCCAGTCCTACAATAGCCTGTTTATCATCCGGTTTCAATTTTATAGCTGATTCCGAAGTCGGCAGATCCACTGAAATATCCCTGTTTTTCACCTTCGTCATTGTAGAGACAAGAAAGAAGATCAATAGCAGAAACACACAGTCGATCAAGGGCGACATAGACACTTCCGGTTCATCTTCGTTATTAAATAGTGATAGTCTCATAAGCTTAATAAGGTTTACTACCCAAACGGACACGCGTACGCGTGAATCCTTGTATTTGACATTGATCGAATATCTCTATTACCGTATTTACGGGTACAGTCCGGTAAGCCGCCACATCAATAGCAATTTCCGTACCTTCACTGTTGCGGAGTTCTGTAAGGAAAGTATTCAGATCAGAAATCGGCACATAGTGGTTCTCACCAGTATACGCATCATGTCCTACTACCTGATACACATTTTTCTCCTCATCCACTGCTATGATAACAGCTTCCTCTCCGGCGCGGGTGGTAGACAAGCTGGAAGTCATTGAAGGAAGTGATAAAGGTATTTGCATTTCCCACTTCTTCATCATAGTAGTCACAAGGAAGAAGATCAGTAGCAGAAAGACGCAGTCTATCAAGGGCGACATCTGCACCTCTACTTTGTCTTCTTCATCATAGTTTAGTCTCATGCTTCTCCTCCTTACTCCCCGGTGTGTTCATATCCGTCGAATCTCCTTCCAGATAGAGAGTAGTAATCACATTTTCAACTTCTACTTCTACCAAAGAAGCCAATTTCATAATACGATTTTTAATAATGAAATACAAAGCAATGGCAGGAGCTGCGATGATCAAACCGGCAGCAGTCGTAATCAAAGCTTTTGAAATAGAATCGGACAATATAGAAGCGCCGCCTTCGTCACCATACAATGCTACCAGACCAAACGCTTCGATCATACCGACAACTGTTCCCAGCAAACCGATAAGGGGCGACAGGGAAGCTATGACTGACAAAGGATATATGCGTGACAAATGTGTACGGATATCACGTGCGGCCATATCACCAGCTGTCTGGCTGACAGCTTCTCTTCCGGCTTTCACATGCTCGAAAATAAAACGCAGCGAATTTCCTAATGTGGAAGGGTATTTATCACAGGCTGCAATCGCACCTTTCAAATCTCCTTGTGCAAGGCATTCGCTGACTGTTTTACGCAGTCCTTTTGGTGCCAATCTTCCTTCTCTTGAAGTTAGCAAGCGTTGCAAAGCTATTACTAAGGCAAGCAATCCAAGCAAATACAACGGATACATCATGAATCCTCCCGCTTTAATCTGTGCAGCCCAGTCAATCTGTACTCCTTGCGGTTGTTCATCCTCATTAGTTGTTCCCTCTTCATATACCAGCCCTTCCTCTTCTCCATCAACGGGTACCGGAGTTGCAATTTCGCTCGGAAGTACTTTCGGAGCATTCTTTATATCATCCTGTGTCTTAGCGAGAAAGATTTCATCAAATCCCGCATCACGCCTCTCCGGGCAGATAAAAGAAATACCGGTCAACGTAATATTACCAAAATCTTTCCATAAGTCCCTGGTCATCACCATCCAGTGTCCCGGTAGCTCACCGAGATTAAGACCTTCCATCGGATTTATCAAATCCTTGGATTTGCCGGCTATATAAGTAAAATCATATTTCTTGCCTTTTTGATTTGCAGACTTTTCGGAAACATGAAATTTCATTCCAATTTGATCACCTCCCCATTTTACCCAGGCAAAAGTGATATAGCGAAACTCACCCGGTCCTGGATTCTCGCGAATAGGAATGGATAGCCCGGTCAGTTCTGCCGGACTTTTAGAGGCTCCTACATATATATAATTTTCTGATTTTTTAGAGTATCCCCCATCACGGACAAATTTATTATCCTGAGCTTTCCACTGCGCCCCGTTCGGTATTTTAGTACTAAACAGCTCGTACAATCCCTTACTGGATTTTCCATTCGTTTGTGCCGAGAGCGGATAAGTGAAAAACGTTATTACTCCTAAAAGAAGTATACTCAACGTACCTTTTCTAAAAAGTTTTTTCATCTTGTCTATTCTATTATTTATTAAAATTTAAAAGCCACCGCAAATCATCGAATGATTCACAGTGGCAAAGTTGATAAAAATAGAAAAGAAATGAGTACTCAAATCATTCAAAATACTCCAATTCCTTAAAATGATACAGAATAAAGAGTTCAAAAATCGCTCAATAGGTTTAAAAATAATCCATTACCTAAAATTTCCAACTATTTTTTTCTGCCGCATCGAATATTAATAGCTTACACGATACGGCAGACACAGCACATTTGCAAGTAGTTTTTTTATTGGGTCGTAATGAAGTAAAGCTGTGGCTTAACAAAATACAACGAATCGGGTGGTAATGCTTTTAACTTTTCCAAATACGGCCTGGCATTTATATCAATGGCCTTTTCCATGGAAAAATAAGAAAGACCATGAAATAACATTCTAAAAGCTCTAATATCCCCTACTTTACGGAATGGATAAAAGATAAATTGTTTCGAATCATACATCTTAAAATTGTCCTTGATTACATCAGCGTAATCTCTCTTCAATATACGCCAATATTCTTCTGTAGTAATGTCTGGCTTCTTTAATGCTAGAGAATCCATAATTTTCATAATTTTTTCGGTTGGTCTCATGCGTTGCATAATTAAAAATGGAAATCTTTTCAGAAGCAATTCTTGAAAATCTAAAAGAGGTGCATCTAATATATGCTCATAAATAAGCGAGTCGATATACAACATAGGGGTTGTCGCTATTTTTTTCATTTCCATAGAATCTCTCATCACTGGAATATTACTAACCGATAGTACTGTTTTCCCCTCCTGATAAGCCGGTACTCCATAAACTGCATTCCTAATCTCTTGGATAGTAAGGCCTGCAATTGGACGAGTATAGTCTTTTCTAACTCCTCGATTATCATATTCTTGAGAATAAACATTCATAGTAGATACTAGTAGAATTAGTACTGCTAAGTTTTGAATTGTTGTTTTCATAATATAGTTGTTTAACAGGTTATTTTATCATAGTCTTTGATCATACATTCCAGCATAAGAAATTACATATGGTACATCAGGATCATGTCCTCCGAATATTCGATCACCCTGCCTGCCATAATCTAATATAACAGATGGAATCTTATTGCTATTAGCCGTATTATCATCAACAACAGAGTAGAACAATTTTCTATTTTAAGATTATTCTCTACTTTAAAACGTTACATCAATACTCATTCAACTACAGATTTGCATTTATTGTTTGCTTGTATCTGTGTTTATCCTTACGCAAAACAACTTTTATCTTCGTTACCTTCTTTTTTCTCACTTTTATCTTCTTTGTTTTCATTCCTTCAGAACTCACTTCCAACACTGATCTTCCCTTTCGGCCCCGAAGTAAAAAATGCCCCTCACGATCAGTGGTCGTACTATTATTCAGACCTCTCTCCGTTACGACTGCACCGATCAATGAATTGCCACATTTATCTACTACAATACCTTTTACCACATGTTTTTCCTCTGCTTCAACAGTAGATAGTCCACCGCAAACTGTCACTTTCTTCACACTTTTAAAACCAATCACTTCTATTTGTGGAAGTATATTAGAAGTATCCTTTAAACTATCTTTTACCGTTTCTTGTCCATACAAAGGACTGGAAAAAAGTGCTGATAATCCCAAAGAAACACCTATCACCTTTACATTCAGCCCTGCCATCCGACGTGAGAGAAGTTGCTGTTCCAAATAATGAATTTCAGCCTCACACTTCGGACACGTCCCCAAACAATCTCCTTGATATCGACATTTAGAGGTAACAAACTTTATATCATTTGCATTAGCTATCTGCTGCCTGATTTCTTTTAGTATACGACAGGTTACCTTCCCAGCTTTAGATTCTTTACTCATTATTTATATTCAAGTTTTATCTATCAGAAAAAATCTCTGATAAATGAGAATTTATGGTGTGCTACTTCAATTTCACGTTTTCTATTATCAAACCTCTCTATTCTAATTATAGTCTGCAAGATAAGAAGAAAAAACGAAAAAGAAAAGGAAAGAGTGTCCCCAAAAAGGATACAATTTTCATTCCTCCTTTTTCCTCCCTTCACCCTTCACAACTCCCTCTGGCACGACGATTGCGGGTGAAGGTCTCCTGTTCACCATCCGCTTCACCTCCCATCAGACGGAGACTACCCGATACACATTCCCAAACTTGGTATGCTTACGTTCTATCCCCACTGCTATCAGTATTTGTGCCAAACTCGCCGGATTTGCCCCACGCATAGCTGCCGGATTTATCTTCTTCAATCGCTGAAAGATATCAGCAGACGAAAGAAGTTCACACCCTTCTCCTTTTTCTGCCGCCCGATAACAGGAACGCAATACGTCTTCCACAGGTCCCTGACGATAGAACGTCATGTTACTTTGCTGCAATTCCGTCTCTTCCTCTTTTGTAAACCAATAATGTTCACCCGTCAAAATCTCCGCTTTCAATTGAGCATAAAGTTGTGCATAGTCAATCCCCTCACAATCGATAGGATACTCTACCAGCACACAAATAAACCTGCGGCTACCAGTCGGGTCAGTCAATAAATCTTTTCGATTCGATGTCCCGATAAAAGAAGCTATACGAGGTAGCGAGCGATAATTTTTCTGATAAGCTTTGCACAGGCTTAATGAAGCCATCTGCATCAGATTCTTCAATAACGGCATTTTCGTCGGAGCATATTTATCAAACTCATCCAGATTGAGAAGTCCCATCTCCGCCAATCTCCGTTCTATATGCCCTTGACTGGTTAAATCCACCTTATCCATATAATAACGCTGAAGCGCAGGAGGAAGTAGCGATTTGCAAAAAGTAGACTTGAAATATCCTTGCTCCGTACTGATAAGCAAAGGCGCCACACTATTGGCATGACTTCCCGTAACCCCCATCCATTGTGCTGTCATACCCCGCATCCATATATGGAATTCTTTCACCCACAATTGGTCTCTCGAAACTCTGCGTGCCAAAGCCGCCAAACGGTCCACTCCATCCCATACCGGCAATTCTTCCAAATAAAGTTTGAAAGGATGAAACTCTGCAATACGGGTGGAGAAAATACAGCGTGAAAGATCACGATCCCAACAAGAAATACCTGATTCGTGAGCTTCCAGGCAGAATGTATTTAAGACACGCTGATTCACAGGTGCAAATCCTTCCTCCATTCGTTCCAACAAACGATATTCCGTTTCTTCTGTCAGCACATTGTAGCGGAAATCATAGCGGGATTTTAAAAAAGTATCTACGCTCTCAGTTAGTGACTTCACTTTCGATGAGTCTTTTTCTTTAGACGATGATACCCCCTTAATCGACTGAATAATAGTATTGACAGGTGCTACACTTTTTGTATCCCCTACTCCCGTTTCATCTTGTTTTGAAAGACACTTCATCAATTTTTGCCAAAAGGCAAACCAACCATTTTTTTGTTCCATTTTCTTCTTTTTTTTATGATTAATGGATGCGAATATAATATCAAAAAAAAGCCATTTGCAACTTTTTATCCTATTCATTTTATGAAAACCAGACTTATCATTAATATCCTATCATTTCTTGTTTATCATACTATTAAACCTTATCTTTGTCACCGACAAATTATATTTATCACTAATGTGATAAGATATTATCACTACTATGATAAAGTAACATCATTATTGTGATAAGATCTTATCATAGTAATGATAAGTATAAAATATCAGCACTAAAAACAAGAAATCATTTAAAGATAAAGCAGAAATGGCAGTACAATTTGAATTATATAAGACTCCGATGCCAAAGGAGAAAAAGAACAAGACGCGTTATCATGCCCGTCCGGTAAGTTTTGAGACCGTCAATACCGAGAAACTGGCTTATCGCATCCATGATCGCTCCACATTAAGAGTATCGGATATTATTTCAACCTTGGAGGAACTGAAAAATGAAGTAGCTCAGTGCCTCCTGGAAGGTAAAAAGGTGCATGTCGATGGATTAGGATTCTTTCAGGTCACTCTTTCCTGCGAAGAAGAAATACGTAACCCGAAAGACAAACGTGTGCACCGGGTAAAATTGAAAGCTATAAAGTTTAAAGCTGATAAAGAATTGAAAGGGGAATTGTGTCACATGAAATTCCAGCGTTCCAAAATCAGACCGCACTCCGCCAATTTATCAGAAGTAGAAATAGACATGAAACTGACTGAATATTTTGCTGAAAATCAGATTATCACCCGGAAAGATTTTCAATATCTCTGCGGAATGACGCAAATCACTGCATATCGCCATATCAAGAGGTTAATGGCAGAAAAGAAATTGCAAAATAAAGGGACGATCTATCAACCGATATATACTCCGGTTCCGGGTAATTACAGGGTGTCGGTGGATTTAAAATATAAAGAACGATGAAAGAGCCATGAAACAGGAAGCCCTTCACCCGCTCTTCCCCATTTGATAAGGGATGTAGAGAGAAGGTGAAGGGCTGATAAATTATACAGAACTATTCCGTATCCACCTCTTCGCGCCATTCTTCTGAAAGCGCATAGTTATTGATAAACACGTATCCATCTAATGTGGATGGCACCGAGATGCCTAACCAATAGAGAATTTGCGGTACTATCAGCGTATTCTCAACACAGATTCTTTCAGCATTGACATTGGTAGGCAATGTATTTGCAAACATGGCAGAAGCTTTCTGTTCGATATCCGGAGAACTGCTTGTTTTATCTTTAATATAATACATATTGAGTCCACCTTGTATCTGATTTTTAATTACTAATGTATCCTCCTCTAATTTCTCAAGTTGCTCTGTTGGCTTGAATTTCCAATAGCCGAGCATATCACTAGAAGGTTCAATATCAATTTCTCCCGATAGTTGCAAAAATTCTCTTTCAGCAAGATCCTTTTTCCATAGACGTACTTCCGATATATAATAGGAAGTTGGCACAGAATAACCACCTATCGCCAAAAGGCTTGAATCCGGAGCCAATCCTTGGGTATCCGTAGTTCCAGATCCCTGCAACTTACCATCTAAAGTAATGAGCCAATTTCTCCTTCCGGAGGCAGCGGAACTTATGCTAACACCATAGTGATGCCATTTAGAATCATTGTATCCGGTAATAGCTTGCTCAAGAGCAGGACCTTCCTTAGGATTTGTTCTCATGGATACAGTTCCTCTCTGCCTATATAGTCCCCAGCCGGCTTTTCCAAGTATGCGATCCCAATTGTTACCATTATATGTACCGTCCTGCCTAGGAACCATACGCATTATGATCTCCATTGAAAATGCATCCATACCTAAAGAATAATATTTACCTATACTATCAAAAACGACAGCCTTGTATTCATTCTGAGAATCAAAATATGCACCGTATAGTCTATTACCATTCAATTGTTTTTCCGTATAATGATTGTAGTAAAACAGACCAAACGTGTTACGCTCCACTTCCGAAGTGCCACCATAACGACCATCAGCCGATCCACCGTGATTGGAAGTTACAACAATAAGCCAGTCTTCGTAAAATGCATTCTCACGGGCATCAATCGCTGACAAAAATTCACCAATGTATCCGTCTATAGTTTTAAGTGCACTGACATAAGCGGCGTTGTCCGCTTTGAATCCCCCACTCTTCCCAGCCTCCAACATTCCTGAAAAATCGGCCAGAATGAATGTGTAATCTTCATTCGCAATATGATTGAGAACCACATCCCGAGTTTGAACGTCATTTTCTGAAGTAATGGTAGTCTTAGCATTGTTAAGCATATTTTTGTTCAGTTTCGCCCAAGGTGTCACACACAATGAAAGCATATTCACGTCATTATTCGAAATATAGCTAATAATGTTTTGATAGTGAATTACCTTTTCATTCGGATTGTTCGGATTGTACTCCACATTAGCAGTATAAGATTCATCGGTTATACTGTGCTTTTCGGGTATGACCCCAGTGAGCATGGTTGCCCACGTTACAGGGTCTTCGTTCCTCTCGACAGACAGGGTTCGATTGTCACTAACTCCTGTCCACGAATATTTACTATTTTTCAACATCTTAGCAATGGCACCATCGGCAGGAAGGGAGTTCTTCACCACTTCACCAACCGCACCATCTATATTTATCCATAATACTTTACGATGGATTTTGGTAGATATGCCGGTATCTATAGTTCCATCGTCTGCTATTTCAGCAGGTGTATCGTATTCCGTGCAAGCATAGTTAAATGCCAGGACACAAACAACAAGCAAGCTGTATGTGAGAATATTTAATAGTTTATTCATCTGATATAAATTTACGGTTTATAATAAAATGTACCAAACTCGGTAAACGACTGTACTCTGAACCTAAAACGAGACATATCTGTTTCATTCCAGTTATCATTACGATTAGGTTCAGGAAGTTTTATACGCAGATACCTCACTTGTTCTTTTGACGGAAAATCATAGAAACCCTCACTTTTAATATTGGGCAACTCGGGATGTGCAATGGAATCAATCTGCACAATTTCCCTCCAAACTATATTTTCGTCAAGCGGATTATTTATAATATCCTGATTGACAGGAGTCTCGATAATCAGCTTAGTTGCCGCAAAGTCTGAGTTGTTGCCAGCTAGAAATACACCATTAACATCTGTCGTCTCTTTCATATCAATAAACAAATAATACGGAAGTGGCGGAGTACTTGTATCGTTGTTGTAATATGAAGTCCATCCTGTTGATTTGTCGCTGTCCAGCAATCGGTCCGGCGACTGCCCTGAATTAAAGTTATCGCTTCCATTTGCATCCAGTGCATAAATCTCCCAGTCAGCTCGATTATGACGGTAGTGATACCCGTTACTTGGGAAATCAACCACACCACTTGATGGATTTTCTGCCAGAGGCGAGTATTTCCATATGGCTTTATCCATCAGCGGATATTTCGATGCATAACTACGGGCTTCGTCTGTCAGCGAATAGCCCCAATGCTCAAAGAATGGTGAAAAATCTTCCTTAAAATAGTCACATAAAGCCTTAAAGAAATAGGTAGAAGTAGAATGATCTACGGAAATTTTATCTTTAATCATACGGTTCAACTCTATATAAAAAGCCCAATCGTCATCTTTGTAGTTAGCTAATTGAACGAGGCTTGCCAATGCGTATGTCGGCCGTACTTCCGACTTTATATCAGATACAAACCAGCGGCTACTATCGGTATCTGCATATGCCAATGCTTTGGGGAATTGCTCCGCAATGCTACTGCCTTCTTCCGGGAAAATCGGTCCCATCGGATACCCATCCTCTCTTAATCCTTTCTCAGCCATGCGATATAGGGGAATTGCTTTTACCGCATCAGATACTTCGCTCCACCAGGGTGATTTTATATCTCTGAAAGAGTAATTTCTATATAACGCATTAAAAATAGCAACAGAATTACCGGATTTCAACGTTTGATAGCTAGCCAGCTCATTCAACAGATAATTTGTATTCAATGCCACTACACCATAATCGGCATTACGAATATACAGATTGTCCAACAACTCCACATCCAGCACCACACGCTCAGGAAAATCGGGAGCACGCATTGAAAAATCCTGTGCCCCAACCTGCAAACTGTAATAGTTATAATAATAGGTCTCGACAGCATTGTCCCATGCTTCCAGTGTGTTCGGCATCTTTTCAGCAATGGTAGGATCATCATTTATCATATCCAATAATCGCTCACGCTGAACGGAAAAAGCGACATGCCGGCCACGCAACTCGAGCCACGGTACAGTCGTTGTACGCAACTGCTCAACCCACGCTGTTACATCAGTAGAACCGACAATAAAATCAGGCGAACGATAAGCCCCGTTAATCTCCATAACAAAATCCGCACTACCATTCACATCCTTGCTTTTTTCGATCCATATCATGCCTCCCAAAGGATTACGAATGGTGTTTTTTCCTGGGAACAGTTGCTTCGAAGTAGTAACTACCGGCAAACGCAAGTAGGGAGAAATATCCGTCAAATCATCTAAATGAGAACCGATGATAACCGTCAACCCCATAGTGTTGTCATTAATGGTTATAGTAATCAATTCACCTGCTCCGGCATAAAGTCCGGTACTGTATATCGGACGAGGAACTTGTTGCACGTCAAGATCGTATGCAGGAATGTATCTCTTGCTTAAATCAAGCGCAAGCAGTGTATTGACAGTATTATCGACTAAAGTATCTACCAAACCCGGAAAAACACGGGCACTTTCATACATACTGACATCGATTCCTTCACCTGTTACTATGGTTACATTGGTAGAATCAGCGGTATCATCTTCTGTCCCGCTTTCGATATCATATTGATAAGCAATGTTGCAGCTTCCCATAAAAAACATACAGGAAATGAATGACAGCAAAACTGCATAATCGGCTTTTAGTTTATTAAAGCATTTCATATTGCATTCTAATTTAATTATTTAAAGAAACGTAATCTAATGCCCAGCCTTCACCATCGAAATTCCAGGAAGAATCAACCGGCTCTCCAAACCATTGAAAAATCTGATAGGATAAATCGACTGTATTAAGAACCGTTTTATAGTAGGAATCGTCTATAAGTGGGCATACCTTATCCGTTACAATACTCTCCTGCCTGCGCGTTACGTAATCATCGGTAGGCGCAAACGTACCAACCGGTTTATTGAAGTATAATCTTTTATCTTTTGATGTATATTTCGAATAATCTTCCAAATAAGATAATCCGATATCATCTTCGCGATCGTTGGGGTAATAACCCACCAGATTATTCCAATACGGATATAATTCACCCAAAAGGTCCAGTTTTGTAGTACAATGATACTCCGCAATAATATCAGCAGGTAGAGCAACGTTGTAAAACTGGAGATCGTTTATATATAGATTTGCCTGATTAGGTCTGTCCGGAGAAAACGTATGTCCGATGGCAAGCGGCGCATCTGTCCACATATCTTTACTGCCGTCTATCTTACATCCCATCTGATACTTACCGTCAAGATAAAATAAGATGGAGTCACCTTTCTGGGTATCATCAACCTCTTTTATAACTAGCGTATAAGAATGCCATGATCCGTCACGTCTCGTAGATGGTAAGCGGAAAACCGAAGAACCCTCTTTAAAATTAGCAGCAAATTCGACTTGCGTATTATTAGAGAACATTAGCTGCCAGCCTGTACCTGCTTTTTGATATCTTTTCGATATTATATTTCTATTACCCCAGGGGTCGCCGTGCTTATCAAACATTTTAAACTGAATGGTATATCCACTTTTATCCACCTCTTCATCCGGATTGGAACTCCATCGTTTACCCATATTAAAGAACTCGGTATTTCCAGTCATAACGGCATTTGTTGTCGCTTTTTGTCCGGGACCGACGAAATAAGGACTATAGAATTTGTATTGTAGTTCATCCGAGCCCGGCCTTTGCAACAATTTGGATGCAAACCGACTGTTATAAAGCATCATGAAAGAATTGAGACGCGGATCATCATACAACGATGCCGGAGTTACATTACCTTCATAAACACCACCATAAGAAGATGTAATAACTACAAGCCAGTTTTCCTGAACGTAACGCGGACGCGCTTCAAGTACTTTCATTATTTTACCGATGAAAGCATCTACATTGTAAATCGCATCAATAACCTCACTGGTAGGAGTTGTCTCATTGCTCCAGAATCCATGTTGCTCACCAATCTGTTGAACACCGCCGAACTGTGCAACTACGATATCCGAGATTGTTTCACCATTGATTTCAGCAATAAGAGCATCAGCGGTTTCACTGTCGGCCGAAGTCTTTCTTTTAGTATCGGCAACACTCCCGAAAGCTCCGAAAAACTCCGTATCAGAAGAATAAAAGCTGACTTTCAGATTTTCATCCGCCTCTTTCAATCGTTGAAGAAAAGAAGGCGTTTCGAGTTCGTCAATTCCTTGATTGACATCAAGCCCGTTCTTTGTTGTTCCGGTCAGCAAATTTGCCCATCCACGTTCTTTACTTACCCCTTCTTCATTGTCGGCAAGTCCGTAAAAAGTAAACAAAGATTTATCCGTCATGGAGCGGATAACTGGAGCCTTTCGTGTATTGTACGCCTCATTAACGGCTATTCCGGATGCACCGTCGATAACCACCATCAATACGTGTCCCGTAGTATATTCAGTACCCGACTCCGGATAATCATCAGTCAAAAGCCTTTCCATCTCCTCATTGCACGAGAATGCAAATACAGCAAACAGGCAAAGCATTATATTTTTTATCAACTTTTCCATTGTATTTCATAATAAGTTATTCATAATCAACTTCTATCATTATCGCATTGCGAACCATATTACCATCAAAACGGCTGAAATCACCAAGCAGCAGCAATCCGTTTGAATTGGTCGAAGTACGAGTTTCAATTACTTTGTAGAGTTCACCCTGGAAGATGCCCGGTACATTAAATTGTTGCAGCGCCTTTCCATCACGACCCAATATAAGGAAACCACGGCGAGTCACACCATCGTATTTCGTAAACGCACCTGAAACAACAATATTATCATTATCAAGCAGACAGGCAAAATTTGCCAATCCTCCTTCCATTTTTCCGATCTTGAAAATTTCATCACGTGTGCCATCATCATTCAACATAACTACACTCTGTGCAGGAATACCGTTGAACTCAGAAAACTCCCCAGTTATAAGGATTTTCTTTTTGTTTTTATTGTACCGGATTTTAGTAATACTTCCATTTGCGCCCGTACCGATGTTTTTCATAAAAGTTTCATCAAGGGTACCTTCGGCATTCAACTTCACAATATTCTTCACAGGCTGTCCATCGAAACTGCTGAATGTCCCTACTATAACAATACCGTCACTTTCGACCATACAAGCATCTAAAATCTGCCCGACAACTCCTTCTGCATCCCTGCGATAGCTATCATCAAGTTCTCCAGTCCTTGACATACGCAATACACTTGCAACCTTCGAATAATCCAAAACCATACTCTCAGCATAGGATTTTTCGGTATTAATACGACAGTAGTTTGTAATATTTCCTACTGCTACCACCTTCTCATTGGAAGTTATAAATGTACGGACAGGCGCTTCAAGAGTTCCCCCGTTGAATACCGGTATCTTACAATTTATGCTTGTATTATTCTTTTTCGAAGGCAGCGCTACAGTTTTATAATACGAGGCTACTTCATTAGTAGCTATCGTGATGTTATTGACCGGCAACTTATCCCAGCCGTATTCTGAAAATTTACCCGACAGAAGAACCCTGTGGTCACTAGGAAAATAAGTAAATGAATTAAGGTAACATTCAATATCTGTCACTCCCGGATTGGTCAGATCAATGCCGGCTCCCTGACCAGGATCAAGTTTGAAGTCAGTTACCCATTTTCCCGATACAGAGCCGTCTGTCAAAACCATAGATATACAAGAAAAACTCTGCGAGCTATTTTCATTGTAGTAGGCCTGCATATAGTCGCCAACAGGATAATATACCCGTGCTTTTGAATAATGTTCCGCACAATCGTAAATAGGTCCCGAAGTGCCTTTAAAGCCGTATGACTGATCTATCTTAATATTTCCTAATACAGTGAGACGAGGTCCATAGAAAACCTGTTCTTTCAATACAATATAAGCCGTACCCGAACTAAGATTTCCAGGTACTTTCACGGTGATTGTCGTGTCGGTAGCAGTGACAATTTTGGTTTCTTCATCAGAAATATAAAACTTGAAATCGTAACGCCCTGATTGCGGGTCACACCAGTTCAACATCCCTTTAGCTTTAAATACAACCGTATCATTGGGATAAGCGCTTTCCGGAGAAGGAGATTCAGCCAG
>OHTB01000300.1_pt1 | contig 30780 bp, 19 predicted proteins | sample 1578771 | NCBI WGS metagenome assembly OHTB01 (sample SAMEA3879516, study PRJEB24766) | human gut metagenome | biome: human-associated habitat; feature: feces | place: USA | collected 1985/1987 | reverse complement strand
CCAAAGCCCTGCATGGCGTTGATGTCCTTGATGATGGTTTCCATGATGTTCATGATGATGACCCGGTCCATCGCCTGCGCCAAGCGGATCGTGGAGGTTTTGGATGAGCGGCCCGCCATCACCGACGACAGCGCCAAGGCGGACGCCGCCGTGAAGGACGGCAGCATCGACTTTGACCATGTGTTTTTCAAATACAGTGAGACCAGCCCGGAGTGGGTGCTGAAGGATGTGAACATCCACATTCCCAGCGGGGCTACGGTGGGCATTTTGGGTGGCACCGGCAGCGGCAAGACCAGCCTCATGAGCCTGATCCCCCGGCTGTACGAGGCGCAAGAAGGCACCGTCTCCGTAGGCGGACGGCCGGTGGCGGACTACACCATGGAGCATTTGCGGGAGTCCGTCAGCGTGGTGCTGCAAAAGAACACCCTGTTCTCTGGTACCATCCGGGAAAATCTGCTCTGGGGCGATCCCAACGCCACGGAGGACCAGCTTTGGGCCGCCTGCCGCGCTGCCTGCGCCGACGAATTTCTGGAGCGGATGCCTGACGGTCTGGACACCGATCTGGGACAGGGGGGCGTCAATGTCTCCGGCGGACAAAAGCAGCGGCTGTGCATTGCCCGTGCTATTTTGAAAAAACCGAAGGTGCTGATTTTGGACGATTCCACCAGCGCTGTGGATACTGCCACGGATGCGAAGATCCGTCAGGCATTCCGGCAGGATCTGCCGGGAACCACCAAGCTCATCGTGGCCCAGCGGGTGACGTCCGTCATGGACGCCGACCTGATTCTGGTGATGGATGACGGCGCGGTGGCGGCCCAAGGCACCCACGAGGAACTGATGAAGACCTGCGAGATCTACCGTGAGGTCTACGAATCCCAGCAGGAAGGAGTGAGCATCGGTGGCTGAGAACAATACGAAACGCGGACCGGGCCACGGCCCCGGCGGTCCCCGGGGCGGCTTCCGAAAGCCCAAGGATCTGCGGGGCACCCTAAGCAAGCTCATGGGCTATCTGGGGCGGTATAAGGCGCTGCTGGTGATCGTGGTGATCTTGCTGTTTATCAGCGCCGCCTGCTCCGTGGCAGGCTCCTACCTCATCAAGCCCCTCATCAATGATTATATCCTCCCCGGCGATTTTATCGGCCTTGCCAAAATGCTCTGTGTCATGGCGGGGGTCTATGTTGTGGGGGCAGTGTGCTCCTACGGTTATGCGCGGATCATGGTCCATGTGGCCCAGAACACCGTGGCAAAGCTCCGGGCGGACCTGTTCAACAAAATGCAGAAGCTGCCCCTGAAATTCTTCGATACTCACACCCACGGTGAGCTGATGAGCCGGTACACCAACGATATCGACCGCATCAGTGACGCATTGACCGACAGCCTGTCCGATATGCTGTCCAGTGCACTGACGGTTATCGGTATTTTCTGCCTGATGATCTTTATCAGCCCGATACTGACAGCGGTAACGCTGATTACTGTCCCCCTGATGTTCCTCAGTGCCAAAGGCATTGTGAAACGGAGCCGGAAATACTTCAAAGCGCAGCAGGAAGCACTGGGAATGATGAACGGCTATGCGGAAGAAATGATCAGCGGACAGAAAGTGGTGAAAGTATTCGGACACGAACAGAAGGTGGAAACAGACTTCGGGATACTGAACCAAAGCCTGAAGGACAAATCGTTGAAAGCACAATTCTACTCGGGGCTAATGATGCCTGTCATGCAAAACCTCAATACGCTGAACTATGTGATCATCACCATTGTGGGGGCTTTACTGGCCATCTTCCGCGGATTCGACGTAGGCGGACTGGCAGCTTTCCTGCAATATTCACGGCAGTTCGGCCGCCCGATCAATGAACTGGCAAGCCTTTACAACAGCATACAGGCTGCCATAGCCGGAGCCGAACGTATCTTCGAAATCATAGATGAAGCGCCCGAGAAAGCGGATGTTCCGGAAGCCGTCACACTGAAAAATATAAAAGGAGACGTAGCCCTGAAGAATGTGTATTTCGGCTACCGTCCGGAGAAAACCATCTTGAAAGGAGTGTCCCTGCATGCACCGGCAGGAAAGAAAATAGCCCTGGTAGGCGCCACCGGAGCCGGAAAGACAACGATATTAAACCTGCTTCCCCGCTTTTTCGATATTCAGTCGGGAGAGATCACCATCGACAATCACCCGATCGACCGGATCGAGCGCAACAGCCTTCGCCGTTCAATGGCTATCGTGTTACAGGACACCCATCTCTTCACAGGTACGGTACGGGAGAACATCCGCTTCGGACGCCTCAGTGCGACGGATGACGAGGTAGTGGCAGCCGCCCGCCTGACCGCTGCCCATTCGTTCATCAAACGCTTGCCGCAAGGGTACGATACTTTGCTCGAAAACGACGGAGCCAACCTGAGCCAAGGGCAACGGCAGCTATTGAACATTGCCCGTGCCGCAGTGGCCGATCCGGCCATCCTGTTGCTGGACGAAGCAACGAGCAACATAGATACACGCAGTGAAATCTTGATCCAGCGGGGATTTGATAACCTGATGAAAGGTCGTACAAGCTTTGTCGTTGCACACCGCCTGTCTACGATCCGCAATGCAGATACCATCCTGGTACTGGAGCACGGAGAAATCATCGAGCAAGGCAGTCATCAGGAATTACTTGCATTGAAGGGAAAATATTATTCGCTGAATGAAGAGCAATTCAAATAAACGGACTACCACAGAAACCGCGCCGGGGATGGAGCAATCGTAATCCCGATTCGGAAGAGGTATCAGATAGAAAGTGATTGATGCAAACAGCGATACATTAAGAAAGCAAATACCCGGTTTCACAAACAGCACCTTTCGATAAAAGCAGTAAACCGGAGAGGGAAAGTCCCCAAAGGTGGGGTTACGGAGGTGAAGAACCGGGATTGAACAGGTGAAGAACCGGGATTTTTCACAAAAGAAGCAAGCATTTCAGGAAAAAGAAGTAAGCATTTGGTCCGAAAGAAGTAAGCATTTCCCCAATATGCTTACTTCTTTTTCAAATATCTCCTATTGTTTTTGTCCATCAGGTCTATTGTCCTGTTTTTCTCCCCTGATTCTTGCGTTTTCCGTTCCGGTTGTGAAGTGTCCGAAGCACTTAAAGGAACAACAGAAAGACACGGCTTTCCTTCAAGGAAATACTTCAGCGAAGCAATCGCACCTATCTTGTGACATTCTATCAGAAAGCGAGCGGAATCACCGTCCATAAGACAAACCCATAACTCCCTACAGAACGATTTTTCCATTCGGACCGCACTCCGCCCCGAAAAAACGCAGCCTGACGATTTCCAATTATCAATTTGTCAAAGTGATAGCACTCTTCCCATTCGCCGCACGATGGAGTTGCACTTGCACGGCGATGCGCTCACTCATCTCCTGTACATGGGAAATGACTCCGATCTTCCGTCCCTGCATCTGCAATTGCTCGAGAGCTTCCATCACCGTGCGCAAACTGTCGGCATCGAGCGAACCGAAACCTTCGTCGATGAAAAGTGACTCCACTTTCAGGTTATTGCTCGAAAGAGACGACAAGCCGAGAGCCAACGCCAGGGAAATCAGAAAAGATTCTCCGCCGGAAAGAGAATAAACGGTACGCACCTCGTCACACATATCGCAGTCGATCACTTGCAGGGCGAGCGTTCCCGGCACCTGCTGCAACCGGTAACGTTTCGATAGATAAGACAGGTGCTTGTTGGCATGCATCAGCAACAGATTCAACGTATAGCTTTGGGCAATCACCTTGAACTTTGTCCCGTCCGCACTGCCAATCAGTTTATTGAGTTTTCCCCATCGGTTGGCTGTCTCCTGTTTTTCGGTCAGTTCCTGCTCCAGTTGCTTCAGCTTCTTCCGGTTTTGCTCCTGTTGCAAAAGACGTGCTTCGACGGTCGACAGACGCCGTTCGGTCTCCTGATTGGTGGCTTGCTGGCGGGCGATCGTCTCCGGCAAATGTTCCGGATCGGCTATCTGTTCTTTCCGGAGCATCAATTCGTCGATGGAGCTGTTCAGTTGCCTGATCTCTCCCTGCATACCGGAAATACGCGACTGGACTTCTTCTCCCTCCTTGCGCACCTGTTCCACGGAATCGTTTAATTGTTTCTCTTTTTTCCGAATAGCGGCTTCCGCATCCTCAACAGATTTGCCTTTCAACAAAAGAGCCCGTTCCTGACGGAGAGTTATCAACTGTTCACTGACCACTCGGAACTGCTCCCGAGCAGTCGTTTCCGCCGTTTTCAGTAGTTCAAATTGCTCTTTAGCAGCCAGAACTTGCTGCATCAACAGATGGCAACGGGCCACCCCTTCGCGCAAAGCCTCACAAGCCGAGCGAACCGTCCTGATCTGCCCCTCATGCTGTTGCCATTCCTTGTAGAGCTGATGGTATTGGTGCATTTTCTCCGCGAGCAGATTTAGCTTCCCTTGCACGGTATGCAATTGTTTCTCAAAATAGTCCGGATTTTGCTCCTCTTCAGACGAAGGACGTTTCTGCTCAGCCTCTTGGAAGAACGCCTGCAACTGTACGGTTATCTCTCCGGACAATTCCGACAGATGAAGCAAATCCTGTTTCAAGGCAATATTCCGGTTATTTAGTTGCTGATACTCAGCAGATGCGGTTTGATATTCCTGTTCGATGTTCTGATACAGGCTATGGACTACCTGTTCCTCATTCCTATAAGGATGGTCAGTGCCCCCACATACCGGACACGGTTCATTCTCACGCAAATTCTGCCGCAAGGTCCGAACGTCTTTCCCCATCGCGATACGGGCATTCTCAAAAAGGCGTTGCAGCACTTTCAGTTCAGCCTCCTTCTCTGACAACCGGGTGGTCAGAAAGGTTATCTCTTTCCGCATCTGTTCTTGTTTGTGCCCCATCTCTTCCTGTTGTGCTTTCAGACGTTCGGCCTCTGTCCCCGCTTTTCTCCATTCCAACATCTGCTGGCGGGCATTCTGCAAACGGGTTTGTTCCTGCATCCATCGGGCTTGCTCGTCAGTCACCGCTTCAATCCCAAAAGCATTCAGACGGTTCACACGCGCTTCGTTCTTTTCCTGAAGAATGGCAAGTTGGTCTTCCTGCTCTTTCAGCCTGTTCCGGATAGATTCAAGAAATAGCCCGGTCTCTTCCGTAACCGGTAGCTCGATCTCTCCCGTCAGATTCTTCAACGAAAGGCAGGAAGTATGCAGGGCTCCCTGCACAGATTGCAATTTATTGGCTTGTGCATTCGCTGCCTTTTCAGCACCTTGCAGTATCTCCTCTACCTGCTTAGATTGGCTGACCAGTGATTGAATCTGAACATCCAGTTCACGTGCCCGGCTAAGATCGGGTTGCACAGCTTCACACTGTCCCCTGAAGCGAATGAGAGAGTCGGACTGGCGTGTATATTCTTCCCGGAGCTTCTTACTTTTTTCTTCATCCAGCCGCATATCCTGCACTTTCTTATCACGCTGCTCCTGCTGCAACTTCAGAGTATGCAGCACCGATAGCTGTGCATTCAGGTCTATCAATGCTTTGCTTCCCTGTTCACGAAGGTTGGTCAGACTCTCTTTTTCGGTCCGTAGAAAAGTGATTTCCTCTTCGGAAAGCAGTTCGATCAGAGTGGCATTGCTCTTCAGCTGATTCAGTTCTGCATCGGCTGTTTTGCTACGCAGATAGATTTCACTGGAAATACGGGAGTATATCTCCGTTCCGGTCAGCTTCTCGAGCAACTCGGCTTTGGCAGACTCACGGGATTTCAAGAAAGTAGCGAAGTCATTCTGGGCAAGCAGCACCGTACGGGTAAACTGTTCGTAAGTCAAACCGACCAAAGTCACCAATTGTGCCAACAACTCTTTCCTCGTTCCCTGTAGTTCCTGATTGGCAGTCAGATCGGTCACTTGTATCGTCTGCGACCGCAAAGCACCGTTAGCCCGGCTTCCTGTCCGGCGTACCGACCAACGAGAACGATAACAGTGTCCGGACGCTCCTAAAAAATCAACTTCGGCAAATCCCTCTCCCGTCCCTCTGCGAAGGATATTCTTCACATCGGCCTGATTCACCCGACTCTCACCGATATCTGACATATAAAGACTCTCGACCGAAGCGGAGAAGCGGGGTGTCTTATCATACAGCGCCAGACAGAGCGCATCCAGTATCGTAGATTTTCCGGCTCCTGTAGGTCCGGATATTGCAAAAATCCCGGCAGAGCGTAAAGGCTCGGCTTGGAAATCAATTTCAAAAGTTCCTTCAATGGAAGCCAGATTTTTTAATCGTATGGTTAGTATCTTCATGGTTATTCGGTTTGCTTTCACCACAGATTACACGGATTAACACAGATCACTACAGGATTCACACAGATCTTTTAATCTTTACTATCAACGAGATCATCTATTAATCTGTGTGAATCTGTGTAATCTGTGGTGAATTCCTATTTGATTCATTCTAAATTGATGGTCCGGCAAGCCTCCTGGAACAAATTTACCAGTTCTTCCGGCATCTCCGTCTGGTAACTGTTCTCAAAGGTTGCTTTCACAATCTGTAAGGGATTCATCTCCTGCAATCCGGCGGTCAGGACTTCTTCTTCCACGCTCCCCTCTGCCGGGCCAGCCGGACCGGCTTGCCTTCCAGTATTTCTTCCACTTGCTGCCGCAACATCGGCTCCGGTTCGCTTAGTTTCACCTTGACTTCCAGATAGGGCATCGGTTCATCTTCCGGTAGTTCCAGCCCGCGCAATTCATCCAGCACCTCGTCCGGAGCCGCAGCTTCTGTGGCAGGGATACTTAGCAAACGCACCAACGGAGTATATTCAAGTTTCTCTATCTCAACCGCCCAACCTTCATCCAGAGTCACTTTTACCACTCCGTGGTGATAATGCTTCTCGGCAAACGACATAGGTAAGGGACTGCCGGCATAACGGATATTCTCCCTGCCCGATACGCGCTGAGCCTTGTGGATATGCCCTAAAGCCGTATAAACAATCTGTTCGGGAAAAGACTCGGGCGATACACTCTCCAGACCACCGATGATGATGCGCTCACTATGATCTTTCTCGGCAATCTCCGAACCGGTTGCCAGCAGGTGTCCGACAGCCACCAATGCCTGTCCGTCAGTCCGCTTCTTCAACGCATATTTCAACAAACGGGCATACAGTTCCTTCACCCCTTCCGCATACGGATTGCCTTCAGTCTCTACCACCGGATAGTCTCCCTGTCGCAAGAAAGGTACCGCCAGGCATAGGGCTTCTACCTCCCCCGCCGCATTCTTCAATTCTACCAGTAAATGCTCATAATCTATTTTGCCATTCTGTTTACGGACAATTCCTTTAATCTCCGTACGCATCTCCTGCAACAAAGGCAGAGGAGATTCCAGCCGGGCGGCCGAATCGTGATTGCCGGCCACAACAACCAACTGCAATCGCGGATTCTCAGTCGTCACCCTGTGAATGAAACGATAGAACATCCGCTGGGAAGCAGCAGACGGATTGGAAACATCAAAGACATCTCCGGCAACAATCAGTACATCAATCTTGTTCTTAGTGAGGACACCGGCCAGCCAGTCCAGAAAATGTTCGTGTTCCTGCGTGCGGTCATACCCGAAAAAGGTTTGTCCCAAATGCCAATCGGCTGTATGTAGTATACGTATCATGCTATTGAAATTTGAAACAAAGTTAGCAATTATTCAGGACAGCAATATTATTTTGTTTATTTTTGCACAAGCTAAAACCAAAATCATTATGAAGATACTATACTATATTTATCAAATCTGCATTGCATTGCCCATTTTGTTAGTATTGACTATCCTCACGGCGGTTGTCACAATCGTTGGTTCATTGCTGGGAGGAGCCCACATCTGGGGGTATTATCCGGGGAAAATATGGTCACAACTGATCTGCCTTTTTCTGTTGATCCCGGTCAAAGTGCATGGGCGCGAAAAGCTACATGAAAGAACTTCTTACATCTTTGTCCCCAATCATCAGGGCTCATTCGATATCTTTCTGATTTATGGTTTTCTGGGACGTAACTTTAAATGGATGATGAAAAAAAGCCTTCGCAAAATTCCTTTCGTCGGAAAAGCATGCGAAAGCGCAGGACATATCTTTGTAGATCGCTCGGGACCGAAAAAGGTACTTGAAACCATTCGTCAGGCTAAAGACTCCCTGAAGGACGGAGTATCATTAGTGGTCTTCCCGGAAGGAGCCCGTTCTTTCACCGGACACATGGGATATTTTAAAAAAGGAGCTTTTCAATTGGCAGATGACTTACAGCTTGCCGTAGTTCCCGTAACCATAGACGGCTCTTTCGAAATCCTGCCACGCACCGGCAAATGGATTCACCGTCATCGCATGATTCTGACCATTCATGATCCCATCCCTCCCAAAGGACAAGGAGCAGATAATATGAAAGCTACTATGGCCGAGGCTTACACAGCTGTAGAAAGTGCACTTCCCGATAAATTCAAAGGAATGGTGAAGAACGAAGATCAGGATCGATAGACGTTCTTAAATAGAAAAAACACTGGTAACAAATGAACGATGAACAAGCTGCATTGACTATCGCACAGCTTGTTCATCGTTCATCTTTTAAGAGCCCATTGCTCAAAGCATTCACTATTTAAAAGGTATTCAACGCTTACCAACCCTCTTCTTCAACACGAATACCGGGAGGAAGAAAAAGATTCCGATGATAGACATCACCAATCCTCCGATAGTTCCTGCCGCTAATGGGAACCAGAATGCCTCCTTATCCGTACCGACCATAAAGGGAATAAAACCAAGGATGGTGGAAACCACCGTCAGGAAGATAGGAAGGATTTTTGCATTCCAGGCTTTGGTATAAGCTCTCAAAGCCGACATTCGGGGATGACGCCTCCGGATGGCATTGTATTCGTTGAGGATATAGATACTGGCGTTCACCGTAATACCACATAGCAAAACGAACGAAGCAAAGCCACCTTGGTCAAAGTTCAGCTTAAACCAATAGAACGTCAGGAATACCCCGATATACGACACGGGAATAATAAATATGATGGCCAAAGGCTGCTTCAAAGAGTTGAACAGAATACTGGTAGTAAAGAAGATAATGGCAATCACTACCAGCAAAAGCAAGTATTGCTTGTTATCCTTTTTTCCCCAACCCCAGCTCTCTCTCTCCGACTGAGCCGTATACCCCATCGGCAACTCTTTATTGAATTCTTCCAGATCCCGCTTCAGGATTTTGTTTCCCTGCTCGCCCGAACCGATATATTCGTATTGCAGGCATAACCTGTACTGCTGGTTCTCCTTGGCAACCTGTTGGGGCATCTGTCCTTTTTCCATAGTGGCCAGTTCAGACAGCTTATACTGTTTATCGTCTGTTCCATACGGAAAATATTGCATGGCCCAGATATCATATTCCTGAGACTGCTTGGAAGAAAGCTTTATCTTTTCCGAACCATTTTCCGCCACTACCGAGCCGATCTCCATATTCTTACCATATATCGGCCGGATGGTGGAGAACAGAATATTGGCATTGATATTCTCCTGCGCCATACGTTCACGGTTCAGATTAAAATAGAACTCCTGATAATCGTCTTTCCAATAAGAGAAATACGAATTGATGATGACTTCCTTGATCCGTCGGTGGGTCAGTAACTTGGCTTTCAACTTTTCAGCCCACTCGTACAGTTCATCATAATTGTATCCGTACATCTTCACCTGAAACGAACCGGCTCCCTCACGAACATCATTACTGAACCCCTGATCCTGCAAGCCGTATACACCCCAGCTACCTCCACCCAGTTGCAGGGCCTTACTGATAATGTTGGCTTTCAGTGTATAGGGGAAACCGCTATTCTGATGCTCTTTGGTAAAATAGATATTGATATTACCCCGACGGGCATTGTATACCGAGGTCTGGAACTGCTTAATTTCTTTAAACTGGCTCAGATAGATTTCCATCTTCTTGATCAGTTCGTTCATCTGCTCCAACGTACTGCCGTTCGGAAGATTGGCATATACATACAACACGACTTCTTCGTTCCGGGTAAAATAGCTGCCGTTGTATACCTTCTGGATAAACAGGCGCAAACTACCTCCCAATGCTTTGTCGACTATCGGCTTGATCTTCTCTTTGTAAGTGGACGATCCCAAGGTTTTGTTGTACCACTCCGTGGCACGTCCTTCACCCTCCACTTTATCCGGAAGCATAAACACCGGAAGTCCGAACAATAGTATCAACAAGATGCAGACAGCCACACGCCAACGACACAATTTACGTATCATCCAGCCATAGAAGCGGGTAAAGTAAACCGTTATTCTTCGCGGAAGAGAGGCCCGGAGAAGGAAGAAGCGGGATTGGGTCCGACGACGTTTCCTCTTTTTCAACCCGATCTTTTCGATCAGGGCAGGTACGAAGAACAGAGCGACAAACAAGGATACGGCGAGGTTGATAATCACCACGGCTGCAAAGTCCTGCAAGTTCAACCGTATCTTCTCGTCAAGGAAGAAGATGATCACCAAAGCTCCCATTGTAGTCAGAGTAGCGGCCAGGATAGACATAAAGGCTTTCAGGTTACGCCGGTGCAGTATATGGTCGGTCATCACAATCGTATTGTCTATCACCAGATTGAGCGAAACCGTAATACCGGCCAGCGAATAGAGCTGCATCTCCAACCCAAAAAGATAATAGAAAATGACTGCTACCGCAATATTGATGCTCAGGCTGACTACAATCAAGAATAGGTAACGCGGATTCAGAGTGATAATCAGCACAAAGAACAGCAAGATCAGAACCGTAAGGCCGGTACGCAGATAAATCTTGTTCAATTCTTCGTGAATAAATTCCGTCGCATCATAACTGGTGTGAATTTCATATCCGGCAGGCAACACCTTTTGTATGGCCTCCATCTCTTCTTTCACTTGTTTGCTCAATTGCAATTGATTGGCAGTTTCTTCTGCTGTTATCGACAGATAAATGGAGTTAAGTCCGTTGATGCGATAATAGCTTTGGGGGGCCTCTTCCATGTGGGACACAGTTACAAGCTCGTCCAGACTGATCAATTTACCTTCGGCACTCTTCACCCGGATACGGGATGCATCGAAACCCTCATCTTTTGTTTCAGGCATCAGCGCCAACCGGATCCACTCTTTACCCCCTGTAGATGATTCGACATTATAGGTACCGAGGAACTCTTTCAGATAATAGCGGCTGACAGCCTGCTGGATATCACTCAAAGTAATTCCCAATCGTCTCAGTTGTTCGCTATCATACTCCAAGACCCACTCCATGGGAGTAGCTCCGCTCAGGTCTATCTTATAGATGCCCTGAATCTGTGCCAGTCTTGTTTTGATATGCTCATCGGCATATTGCTGAATCAAGATAGGAGTAGAAGGAGCGTTGAGTGTAAACGACATAAAAGGGCGGGAAGCATTCTCGTCCGGGCGCTTCATCCTGATATAAGGATAGCTCACTCCATCGGGAAGCTGCGGCCAGGTCTGTCGGATAATGGTAGAAGCCTCAAAACGTACCGCATCTATATCCGCATACTTATCCAATTCAATGGTGATGCTTCCCGAACCATTATCGGAGGTAGAATAGATATTCTTTATGCCCTTGATACGTGCCAACATAGCCTCCAGTTTACTGGTAGCCTCTATTTCCACCACCCTCGACGAAGTACCGGGCATACTGAACTGCACCGTAAAACCGGGCAGGGTTCTCGAAGGGTTCAGCTTTACGGGAAGCAGGGGGATTAAGGCCAGACCGATCAACGCCACGCATATAAAGGCGACAATCAGCGTAAAAGAAGAGGCTTTCGTCTGCGTTTTTATTTTAGAAGGATTATCCATCGTTTCAATGTTAGTTAGCACTATCGCACCAATTGTCCTCCCGCATAGTCAAACTTGTCAGTCAGCGAGATTCCGGTAGCAAAGTCATGTAACGTCAGTTTACGTATCTTATAATAGTTCAGCCAATAGTTTTGCAAGGCTGAAATGTAATTCTGTTGTGCCTCTTGCTGACGATTCAGAGACAGGGTCAGGCTGTTGATATCTGCTTTCCCGATGATAAACCGCTGACGAGTCTCGTTATAGGCCAGGATAGAGAGGTCTAGTGCTTCTTCGGCACTGGTGATCATATTCTGTTGAATATTGAAATCGTTCACAGTCATGATCACTTCTTCGTCCAGGCTGATTTCATCCTGGCGGGCAGAAGTTTTCACCACATTCAGGTTATTGCGGGCCATGTTATATTTACCTTTCCTTACCCCCCAGTCAACCAACGGAATACTGACACTGACCGATACCAAGTCCTGCTGCATGGGTTTGTGGTACACATCTCCAAAATTATCAGCCACCTGGTTGAAACCGATACTGGCATTCACGCTCGCATTGAAACGCGACTCTTTTTTCGTCTTGTCCACATTGCGTTCGGCTTCCAGTACGTTCTGCTTTAACCCCAGTAACTGAGGATTGTTTTCATGTGCCATCTGCAATGCCTTGTCCACCGGTATCACCAATTCCTGAGGCCGGACAGGCAAGTCGATATCGATAACCGTATTCTTATCCAGGTTCAGGAACGAAACCAGCGAAAACATGGCGCGTTTCAGAGCACTAGCCTTGTTCTGCAACGTATTGCGTGCATTCACCACATCCAACTTCAGTGTCAATAAGTCGGCTTTCGAGATGGCTGCTATCTTCTGGCGTTGCACTCCGATGCTATAAAGCGTATCCGAAGAAACCATATTCTCCTTGGCCAGGTTATACTCGGCCTGCGCCATAGCCAGGTTAAAGAAATACGTAGTGGCCTGCACGGATACGGCTTCCACATTATACACAAACTCTTTCTTTACTTTTTCATATTTCAAGGGTTCAATCTTTCTCTCCCACTTAAACGAATTATATCCGACCAGGCTCTGTGAATATCCCAACCGGATAGGTACACTGGTAAACTGCGTTGTCTTGTTCCCACCAAAACTACGCATATATCCCAATTGCGATTGCAGGTAGAAAGTACCGCCGGTCAAATCGAAGTTCTGCTGGATAGCCAGATTACCCGATGCATAGAACGACTGTTGGCTACGATAAACATCCAAGTCCTTTTCCGAATCGTATCGCTTGGTGATATCCCGGTTATACTCGGCAGGAGTCATATTCAAAGTAAGGCTCGGCAGGCGATTGGCCTTGTAAGTCCGATACTCCCAGTAACCGGAAAGATACATATTCTGCGTACGGAATGCCTCCAGTGAACTGTCATTGGCCAATTGTATCGTCTTCTGCAAATCGAGTTTTATATGATCCTGAGCCTTCGCTACAGAAGCCCCAAACAGCAAGGCTGCTATTACTATATAATATCTTTTCTTCATATCTATCGTTTTTCTTTATTTCTATAAATAAACCAATACAACAAAGGGATGATGAACAAACTCACCAGGGTACCGATTGTCATAGTACCTATCATGGCTATGGACAGCGGTTTCTGAAGTTCGGAACCAAGGTCGAACGAAAACAGCAACGGTACCATTGCAAAAATAGTGGTCAACGATGTCATGATAATCGGTCGTAATCTTCTTCGTCCAGCTTCATGAATGGCCTCCAGTAATGGTACTCCCTCCTTACGCAATTCGTTGATGGCATCCAGCTTCAGGATGGAGTCATTGATCACAATACCGCAAGTCACAATCAATCCGATGGCCGACATCAGGTTCAATGTATGTCCGCACACCCAAAGCAATACCAATGCAAACGCCACGTCAATCGGTATTTCCATCAACACCAGCAAAGGCTGCATGAAACTCTCGAACTGAGCCGCCAAAATGAAATACATCAGCAAAAGGGAGATGAACAGAATGACCACCAGTTCGTCCAGCATCTTCTGATTGGAAAAGAAGCTTCCCGAAAAGGCGATGTCCCAATCTCCTGTCTCGCTAGATGTTTCTTTAACCTGGGTCATCAACTTCTCCGCATTCTCCACTCCATAGAATTTATAAGGAATATACTCCCCATTTCTTCCGGCTGTAATACTCTTCAAATCTTCTGCGGGAGTCACTTTTATCAGCTCCCGTAAGGGAATAAAGTTCACCTCTCCCGTCTTGCTGTCCGGTTGTGTCTGAATCAAGGTTTCCTGTAGAACCTGGTTAACCGTCTTTTCGTCTCCTGCAATGCTGATAGGCAGATATTGCTGATAAGAGTGCAACATAGCTACACTGTTTTCCTTGAAAGCAGTTCTCAGCACACGATACAACTCGTTATAAGAGATTTGATACAACAATAGCTTTTCCTGATTAATACTGAGGTTCAATTGGTTTTCGAAAGCAATACCTGTAGGAGGTATTCCTGTCTTCTGACCGAATGTTTGCTCCAATCCACGCAAAGTACCGGGGCCGGGTGCCCTGTCCTTATTGCGGGCATATAATTCGGCCACAATATCAGCCTCACCGGTCACAAACAGTTTCTCAAAAACTGTTTCAGGAGGAGAGAATGAAATCACAGCCAAAGGATAACGTTCTTTCAGCTTCTGATAAATTTGTTCCTGCAACGGAACAATCTCTTTCGAGGTTTCGGTCTTAAAATAAAGTTCCGCCTCCGATGACGACAACTCTTGTTCCCGGTTCAAAATGTAATCCTGCAATCCGATGGACGCTGTCTGCTCCACAGATGCTCCCTGCAACTCACGGAACAATTCGTCGACCCGGCGTTGATTCTCGTCCACATGAATGTTTTCGTTCCATTCAATACGGGTAATCAATTCATTTTCGTCGATATCCGGCATTCTTTCTTTATCGATAAAGTAGAAAAAGAAGATACATAACGGAAAAGAGATGGCACAGAACAATACACTCAACGTCTTATGACTGAATACCCAGTCGATACCCTTATCGTAGAAGCGGTCCAGAGTATGTTCTTTCAAAGGATTATTAATTTTCAGCCTCAACCACTTCGGACCACCTTTGATCCCGGTACGATAGACCAACATATACAGAACAGGAAGCAACATGATACCGGTGAAATAAGAGACCATCAATCCTACCGTAACGGCAAAAGCCTGATCGTAGAAGATAGCACCCGCGATACCACTCATAAATACCAAAGGTACAAATACGGCGATTGTCGTAAACGAAGAACTCAGCATAGGAGTCACCACCTCACTTGTTCCCGCCACGCAGGCTCTCCGCAACGAATAACCCTTTTCCCTGTATTGCGATATATTTTCCGTTACGATAATCGAACTGTCGATCATCATACCCAGTGCCAGGATCAGTCCGGACAGGGAGATGATATTGAGAGACATTTTACACAGGTAGAAAAACAAGAAACTGATGACAATAGACACCACCATACTCAGCCCAATAATGAATGGAGATTTGACATCTCCCAAGAAGAGTACGGCAACGATACAAATGAAAACAAAACCGAGTGAGAGATTCTGCTGAAGATTGGATATTGTATAGTCCAGCAGTTCGGTTTGATTACGACTCACGCTAAACTCGATATCCGGATAGATCTTTTTGAAATAATCCATTGTTTCCGACAGAGCATCTTTCATATTGTCCATGTTTTCGTCGGCCTGCTTAATGATGGCAAGCGTCACGGCCCTTTTACCGTTCGACACAGATACTCCTTTTTCTTTGACCGGTACTATCGCTATCCGGCAAAATTCTTTCAACTGTATGATGCGATCTCCTTTACGGATATATATCTTCTCCACATCTTCCGCAGTACGGAGCAGAGTTGAGAACTTGATGTTATATTCATAGTATCCATCCCGTACGGTCATGCTTCCCGGCTCTACATTGTTTTGCGCCAGAGCCGTCTCAATATCTTCAATGGATAATTCAAGCATAGCCAGTTTATCCATATCGGGTACAATCTGCAATTGTCTTTCCAGCAAACCGGTAACGTCTACCATTGCCACTTCCGGCAACTGTTCGATACGGCGTTTGATTACCGATTCTGAAAACTCACATAAATTCAGGAAAGCCTGCTGATCCGTCTCTTCATAAGCACTGTCTGTCTTTAAAGTCAGATTCAGATAGAATACCGGAATATCGGTAGCACTTGCCTTGATCACCTTCGGACGATCGGTATCTTTAGGCAAATAGTTCATAGCTGCGTCAATCTTTTCGTTAACCTCTATGAATGCCAGGTCCGTATTGGTACCAAAATCAAAACTAAGCCGGATAATACCCGCACCGTCACGCGTTTCACTGGTCATGTCTTTTAGGGCAGCCACCTGAATCAATTGCTGACGGACAGGCTTCACGACTGTGTTTTCCAATTCACGTGCCGAGGTATTTTTAGCTGATACCTGTACGGTAATCTCCGGGATGGAGATATCCGGCAACAGCGATACCGGTAATGTGAAGTACGTCACCAACCCCACTATGAAGCAAGCCGTAAAAGCCATCAATACGGCAATGGGACGTTGTATCAGGAATTTAATCATAATTGTTCTGTGTTAGTGATTCATCCTTATTCAATGATTGTGACCGGAGCTTCGTGTGCCAGGTTAATGTTTCCGCTTACGATGACCGTATCTCCTTCTGTCAGTCCGTCGGCCACACTATAACTGTCTGCATTTTCCAAAGCGGTATGAATATAGTTCCATTGGGCCATCTTCCCATCTTTCAGGGTAAATACAACCTGCTTGCCCGAACGAAGTACGACTGCGCTTTTCGGAATCACCAACTGCTCTCCCAACGAACGATGTACACTGACACGTACATTCATCCCGCTAAACAGCTTACCGGCCCCGTTCACCCGGGCTTTCACCTTCACCATTCCTTTATCATCTACCAAAGGGTTGATTTCCGAAATACTTCCTTCGTGTACTGTTGCGGCATCCGAATAGGGCTTGATCACTACCTTATCTCCATTCTTTATTAATGGCAACTCACTTTCAAGTACAGTAAAATCTACTTCCATCCCCTGCATATCGATCACCGTACAGAATACATCCGAAGTACTGGCCAGATTGTAGGGTTTCGAAAACAGGTTAGCAACTACTCCGTCAAAAGGTGCGGTCAAAGTAGCGTGCTCTGCATTGTATTTCGACATTTCATATTGTGATTTGCTCTGATCATAACCACTCTTCACCTTTGCCAACTTCATTGTCTCTTCGGGTACCTGACTAATATCGTCTGCCGGATAGCCCTGACTGATAAGTACATCCCTCAATTCCAATTCCGACTTTTTTAAAGCGTCTTCCGATTGCGACAACTGGTTGTCAAGTTTGAATTTGTCCAACTCCGCCAACTTCTGCCCCTTTCGTACCCGGTCTCCGTTCTTTACCCAAATATGGGCTATCACTTCACCACTTTCAAATCTCAGGTCAGCCATTCCCCGGGCAGAAATTTTTCCATTACTCACCAATTCATGATTGAATATCTGCTTTTTGAGCGTCATGACAGACACCTCGTTTTTCGTGTCGGGCAACACGGTTTCCACTCCTTTTTCAGAAGCACTCTCTTTCTTCTCACCGGAACAAGCTGTCAGCATTGTCAATGCCAGACAAAGCGTATAGAAGGGATACTGGTTTTTCATAATGTTATTAAACTTTTTCTCTATTAATTATGATTGCAAATATAGTTGGTTACTTTCTAAAACTCAAAATAAATGGTGGACTAATTCCGGATAACACAGAAACTTAAATCCATTAATTATTAGCAATTTACGATTTTTACGTTACTTACATAGGTGGACAAAAAACTTTTCTTCCAATTAATCCGTCAAGATTCGGATAGGAAAACTGCATTTCATTCCCGAATCTTATTTGTAGTTCGTTTATTCTGTTTATCATAGCAAATTCTATTTATTTGATGTCTTATTTCCAAGACATATATATGATGTATTTCATATTATTAGCATACAGTCACAAATATAATTGCTAATCTTCAGAAACGCAAAAGAAATTGTATTTCTTGCATTTAAAACATATTAATCATTTACATTTCTGCTATTTACGATTTTTTCGTTACTTACATCTATAACTAACTTCCTTATTTCATCTCTCATTTCCCGTACGGCTGTCGGCTGTACTTTGGGTTCCTTGGTCAAGACCAAGTCCGCCATTTCATGGAATTTATCGGGCTGTAAATATCCAGGCGAGGCATATAGCTTCGCCAACAAGTAATATGGATAAATCCTTCCCGGCAATAAGTGAGTGGAACGCAAAAGCCATTTTTCAGCTTGAGCATATTCTCCTTTTTCCTGAAAATTCTTACCAATAATATTTAGTATCATCGGATCGCAACTTCGGGTAGAAGCTTCTTTCAATAATAGAATCGAAGCATCCGCCTCCTTTAATTTATGCAAACAATGCCCATACTCAAACAAAAAGGCCCCTCTTCCCTTTAATTTCGGATACAAACGTTCATAGCCTTCTTTTGCACTTTGATAAGCACCTGCCTGATACAACATACGGCAGTTGGCCCAGTCCTTGCACTCTTGATGCACATCTGCCTGCCACCAATGGTATCCGGAAAATCCCAACACACAAGCAAACGCCAGTTGCCAGGCAAGAAAGCGTCCTGCAATACAAGCCATCAGTAAAATCAGGAATGCAATAACAAAAGCAGGCAATTGCATCGGATAAGAAGAAAAAGCAAATACCAACAAAGAGATCACACTGCCACAAGGCCCCCAACGTTTCAGTTCCACACCTCTCCGTAGACAAAATCCTGCAAAAGCCAGGCAACAAAGCAATACGGGTATCCCCCACTCGAGTGCTATCTGCAAATATTCATTAAAAGCATATTCCGGACTTCCTGCCACCAATTCTTCCTGAGGCGAATAACTCCCTTCGGCAAAATAAGCTTCCTGACTTGTCCCATATGCCAGTGCAAAATTTCCTTGCCCATAGCCTGTAAATGGTTTCTCTGCAATGGCCCGGCTACTGATTTTCCACATGAACAGTCGCCCGCTGGCCGAATCTTTTTTCAGGTTAAACAAACAGACTCCTCCGACCAACACAACTATACATAACACAGAGGTGACGGCCAGCACCTTTGTCTTTTTGCGCATCCACACTCTTTTCAAGCGTACCGGCCAGGATTTATGCACTCCATATACCCAAATACCTGAAATAAGAGCAGCCACCCATGCCGAACGACTCATTCCCGCAGGAAGCACACAGAGTATAAGAAACAATACTGCCACGGCCCCATAATATCCCGTCCATTCCATCCAATTCTTATTCTCCCTTTTCCGTAATCGTAACCATTGATCCAGACAAAGAGGAAATATCATAGCCAGATAACCGGAATACGGTCCGGGATTAAAAAAAGATCCGGTCAAGGAATACAGAGAATGATGGGAAGAAGTAAAACCATAAAGCTGCCTCAAGCCATAAATAGCCTCAGAAGCAGCCAAAACAATAAAACTCCAAATAACGACCTGATAAAAATCAGCCCCCATATCATACCCCTTTCTATAATAGAGAAAGGCCGACACCACCCAACCGACAGCAGCTCCCATAGCAACTTTTGCCAGATAGAGCCATTGCCCCGACAACTCACCTGCCGGAAGCATCGGATCATTTACCCATACCACAGACAGCAGTGCACATACCATTGCCAGAAGTCCTCCACGAAGTATAATATGCATATAATCTACTTTTTCTCTCATCATTTTATTCTTTTAAATACCCGGTTCCAACGAATCTTTCCCCGTAAAGGATCGTCCGACCGCCATATTGTAAATGCCCTACCTACAATATATGATTCGGGCAACATTCCCCAATAACGTGAATCCTTGGAATTTTCCATATTATCCCCCGATACGAAATAGTAATTCTCTGTGAATTTATATTCCGTTATCGCACTATCACCCAGACATACCGCCTCTCCTTTTTGCCGCAGTCTCTTCTTCTTCTGCTCCCAGTGGATCAGTCTTCCGTAAAGCAAACAAGACAATGTATCTATTTTCACCACCTGCCCTTTGGCCGGTACCGGAAGAGGTCCGAATTCCTGAATGGTCCATCCCAGACGTCCGTCCCACGGAAAAGCATCCATCACGATCCCATGTGAATCTTCCCTTCTGACACGTGCAATCCGATGTTGCGCCTGCACATTCCCCACACTGTCTGTGATTCCTTTTATATGATAATAGCCCTTACGTATTTCCAAAGTATCACCCGGCAAGGCAATACACCGTTTCACATAATACTTCATTATATCAAATCCGATGCTGTCGCTCCCATCCTGATAAGGGAAATTAAAAACAAGCACATCGTCCCGCTGAAACGATCCGAAACCCGGTAGACGATAGATATCCACTTCTTCTCCTCGCAATGACGCAAAGATATTAAACAGACGTGCCCCACCGGTCCATTTATCCACCAGTATTTTGTCTCCCGAAAGCAATGCCGGTTCCATTGAATTGGAGGGGATTTTGAAAGAAGTCAGGCAAAACACCTGCAATACCATCCAGGCAACAAAAGCCACACAAGAATAGAAACAGATATTCACAATCCAGTTCCCGATTCGTTTCACCAGTTTTATCCAAACCTCTTTCTTCATATATATATACATTTTAATGCGATCCCCTGTCAAGAACCCAAGGAAAAAGAGACCAGATAAAATTCATGAGTTTCAGAAAAAGCAATCCCATACAGTTTATTTGGTTCCTGAGTTGAAGCACAAATTCTCAAAACGAGGCAATCAGTATTATATTTGATTAATTCCCGGCCATCCCAATCAAAAACGGATAAGTTATTAAATAAATTGGGATTCTTGTCACCTATAAATACACTATAAATCCTTTCATCTGTAACACATAACGCAGAAAAGCCCCAAACAGTCTCCTCTGTGTTTTGGATAGTTCCGGATAAATATTGCACGACCGGAGGATAAAATTTTCGGATTGCTCTTAATTCTATGTTTTGTGATAAATCAAATAATTCAAGGATTCCTCCATATAAAGTTCCTACGGCCATCTTTTTACAATCCGGAGATATCGCAATTGCTGGCGATGACCAAACGGAACGTTCTTTCGGAGTATCTATAGGAAAATCATTGTAATCAGCCACCACTTTTGCATCTGCCAACATCTGAAAACGTTTTTGCTGATCCGACTTTGTTCCCAACTGACCATCTACCAAAAACCTACCATTCCGAAGTTCCCACACCCGGCGTACTGTACCTCCTAAATCATAAAAAGACCGTTCTTCTATCAACGCTCCCCAATTATCAGCGTCTTTATCAAACCGATAAGTCAATAACTTCATAGAAGATTCGTCATACACAGAAATTTTCTTTTCACGTGCATTATAATAGCACATGTTCGCAGTAGTCGCTTCACCCGGTCCCTGCCCTCTTGTTACAAAACTTCCAAGCAGTTGCCCTGTAGTCTTATCATATACCTGCAACCAGGCATTATCTGCCAAAGCCAATATAAAGATATAGTCCTCACTAACAGCCATATCCAAAGGATAGCTGATCAGGAGTTCGTCCGACAAACGATGAGCATGTATTTTCTTTACTTCCGGAAACGTAGGAGGTGCATAAGCACTACATTGTTTCTGACAAGAACACAAAATAGTTATTAAACAAACATACAGCGACAACTTCTTCCACATATATTAGTCAAGGCTACTTATTGCGATATTCTTTTCTATACTCGCAAAAATAATACATTTTAAATTATAAACACATCTTATTCGTAAAAATATTACCAAATGTTTTACTTAAAGTTCCTTTAACGACGCCACAATATCTTTAATCTGCGGTAGCAGTTCTAAAAACAATGAGCAAGACGTAAAACTGATATAATATACATTTTCACGCCCCTGCAAATACCATTCAGCCTTTTGCAAAGCAGATAATTCGTTAGTTTCCGGATGACGCTCTGCCTTATACGAAGTAAAAGCCATCTTTTTAACCCCATTCTTACTATTGACAGACTTATATATCACCTTCACCTGCGTAGTATCCGTCGATGCCCAAATACTGTCTTCCTTAAATATTTCCTGAAAAGATGCACATTTTTGTATTTCCATAATGGTCAATACCGCACCACAACGATCTTTACGTTTTGAATATACTCTCATAAACTTTGTAGTTTCGTATTTCCCATTAACGCGTTTCAAAGGTTCATCATTGCAAGAATGCACAGCAGAAGGACGTTTCCATCCTTTCGGCACCTCAATCACATACGTCTCACCACGCAAAAGGTTTCTATCGGGTCGTGATACTTGCCCAACAAGTTGGGCACAAAACAAAAAATTCAAAAAAATCAAAATCATCCATTTCATAATCGGGGTAAATTAAATACATAAATATGATCTTCGTCTTCAACAAAAACTCCATAAATCTTATTTGCAACTTCATCAACGACAAAAGTGTTAATAAAACAATCGAGTTTATATTGTGTAAGTGGCTTTCCTTCCCAATCGAATACTTGGATGTTAGGAGTAGTTTTCCGATTCTCAATTTCCTCTGTTGTCATATCCAGATTTAATGTATAAATATAACTGTCCGTTGCATAGACACTTATAGGATGTATGAATCTCAAATAATCATCCACTTCAGGACGTTCTTGCCCGGGAAGAATATCTAAAATAACATCTCTTTTTAATTCTCCATCTTTACCATAAATTCTGAAACGGCGTATATGTTGGTAGAACGAAACAAAACAACTCTTATCAGGCTTAGCGACGGTCATCTTTATATACGCCTGATTCCTGTCCAAAACAGATCCGAAACGTTCCTCTGTTTCAGGATATTCTCCCCATGATTCATGATTTCCGTCAGGATAAAGAAACCTAAATTCTTTTTCATTCTCAAAACCTCCATTACAACAATAACTGCTATCGGAAATACTTATCAAGTCATTAAAACAATTAAATCCATAATTTAAAGTCGAAGTCTGTACGATAGCTTTGTCTTTCTCGACACTAATATGTTTCAGGTTAATTCCGTCTAACATGACAAAACCGTTCTTTTGATATTTCACAGGGGTAATAGAAGGGAGAACGAAATCATTCGGTCCCTGCCCCTGAGCTCCAAAACCATATTGGAAGGTCAAATCCGGCAAATGGAAGCATTGAAACATGGTATCCATTTTTTCATTGAATACTACCAGATTACTATCACATAAAACCAAACTTCGTGGATACAATAACACCGAAGGGACCTGTATCCTGTCGGATTTCAAATTTATGGTATGCTCAAATTGAGCATAATGCATAATCCTATCAGATTCTATACAACTTGATACAGTTATAAACAAAATCCCCCATAAAAAACATCTAACATTCATTATTTATCTCTTTTAAAATATCTGGCTCTCGATTATAAACCGAGACAGAGTCCGGCAGATATTCTTGCTTTAGTAATGACGACATACCATCCTCATTCTCTTCTACCAAAACTGTTGTCTCCCATCGGTCTTCTTAAAGATCCGTTCGTCCTTTCCCTCCGTATGATTCTTTAAAAATAAGGCTACCCCTTTCGGAATTACATAATTCAAAGAATCTGCTTTTGCCACTTGCCGACCTAAAGAATTCCATTTCTTGTCATGCCAATAGAATAATTCATATACATCTCCTTTATGGATAAAATTATCCGAATTACGAGGAATATAAGTAAATTTCTTTATCCGGTGGGGAATGCCAAAATCTAATCCGACCCACCCCTCATCAGGAGTCTTATAATCCATATAAGTATAGGGATTGCCATCATATACTTTGTAATAATCATGCGAGCCGTCTTTCTGAAAACAACCCGGAGTTCCGATGATCCGCCCTTTCAACGCCAACGTATCCGAGGTATCTTCAAAGAAAGCCATCTCTGCTATATTGCAATAGCTCCCCTTCGGCCCCTTGTACCGAACATAGCGATAAGACTTTTCTTTCTCCGGAAAAATAGTGTTGTTCAAGCGGAAAGGCCATTGTTTTACATAATACAATGTATCTGCAGAGCGAAACTGCGAATCATTACTTCCTTCAAAAACTCCTCCGGGCATACGAAGGATACCTAAGTCGCAGAACAGCGGAAACTTAAAATACAAGGTTATATCTTCTTTTTCACTTTGAGGAGTGAGCAAAGCAATCGTTCCTGACATTTTATCATAGGTAAACGGCTCGGACTGCATCACAAGACGTTTTCCATTCCATGTAGCCAAACAACCAATCACACTACCTTCCGTATCTTGAAAGCGCAATGAGTCTTCTTCAAAAACAGTCCATGCTATAGGTACCCAATCCATCCTTGTGGAAAGGCAAAAATAGACAATATCTCCTTTGTGAACTTCCTTACACAAAATATCAGAAGACACTACCAGATCACGATTCAAGCTGTCGGCATACACAGCCGTGACATCCTGATATAGAGGTTTTCGAAACGCCGGATGCATCATTTTTCCCTGTTGTCTCTTTACATCTTTCCAGTTTAAGCCATACGTATTCCGGTATACCTTTGCCTTAGGATTATACATACTCACAGCCCGTTTCCAATTAGGATCGGGAAATTCCGTAATATACGTTTTTCCATCTTTATCCAATGTAAAATTCCAGAAATGCGGCACGTTATTATCTCCACGCATCGCCATATAGTCTGTCCCGCAAGGAATACCCAAAGCACGCATTACATACACTACCAAATCGGCGAACTCGCGACAGCTCCCCGCACGCCATGACACTACTGAAGGACCTAAATGAGGACCGGCGGGAAACAGACCGGTAAAATGGGATTGTTCCACAACAAGCGAATCCATCAACACCTTTGCAGCAACCAACGGATCCTGAGCTTGAGGCAACAACCGGATACTATCTAATATTGGATTATAGCGTTTATAAATATCTTCTCTCCAGAATCCAAGTGGTTCATCTCCCAATCGATAAGGTAGAACAAACTCACAAAAATTATCAAAACTTACATTCTTGCCCCAAGGCTGCTCTCTCCACACCTTAAAAGCCCAATCCACGTTCTGCACCAGTAAAGAAGAATCAATATTGGCAATATCCTCTATCCGTTTTAATTGCGAAACAGAAAACGAATTTTCTTTTAAAGAATCAATCACTTCGTGCGGTCCTAATTTTCCTTGCGCGTAAATATCAAAATATTGGTAATAATGCTTCAAAGCATTTCCCTCGTATCCTGCATGAAAAGGCATATTCCTGATCAGAAAGCAAACGGCCTGATACTTCAGGCTGTCATCTTTATAATGATCCAGTACTTTTTGTAGTTCTTCTTTATTGGCGAGCGGAAGAGATAAAACCTCTTCAAGACGTTTCTCTTCTTGAGTTCGACAAGATATGATGCCCCACATCATAATTACCAAGGTTAGCCACATCATCCCACGAACTCCCAGTCTCAACTTCATTATAGTCATACTTTCTACATTGATTTACCTTACAAAGTTTGAGAAAAAATAAGATTAAGGAAGCTAATATCCGGTCAAAAAACAACAAAATCAGACCATTCAGCGATTTACAGTCTATTTTACAAAATAAATAAAAGAAATTCCTCTTTTTTTAATCTGTTTCTTTCCTGTTTTTACCACTTTACAAAGAAAACCTGCCGACCGTCCTCGTTTCGAAATACGGTTTCTTCTCTCCCTCTTGATAAATTCCGAAGCCAAAGTACTGAATTTTGGGGTATATTGTCATAGTGCAATGTTAATTCTGAGGCTACTTGCCTGCCTAAAGAAATCCAACCACGAAATCCATCCTGATAAAACAGTTCATACTGATCCCCTAACCGAATGAAGTTATCATCGTTACGAGGCATATAGACTATTTTTTCAATCTTTTCCGGCTTACCTAAATCAAGTGTAACGAATGCTCCCTTCTCTTTCGTAAGAAAAAAGGTTAATCCATCACCGTCATTCACTTTAAAACGATCAAACCGGTCATCTGCAATAAAAGCATTACTGCCATCGATGACCTTAGCCGTTATTTTCTCTTGATCATCCACTTTTCGGAAAAGCTGTAATTCCGCCAGTTGAAGTGTTTTTTCGGGGGTCGAAGTATAACGTATATACCGGTATCTCTTCCGGGATTGTGGATAGGCTACCTGATAGCTTACCTTAGGTGTATCCACTATCTGATGCAACAGACAGGCATCCGAAAAATCCGAATGATTGGCTCCCTCTATCTTATCCCCCACTACAGCGCTGAGATAATCTTTCAGATATTGTCGCAATAAGAATTTACGGTTCAAATCCATACTTCCTTTCACAGCGCAATCGGGTTTATGATACTTCACCTCTCCCTTTTCGTCTACAAGGAAAGGGTATCCGGCTGCCACCCACTTCATCCCGTTATCATATAGCGGTTGAAACAAAATTCCGGGTTCTACATTCATAAAGGTTGCTTTATTTCCTTTCTGCACAGTTATATCTATGGGCATACATCCTTCCAATGTAAACACACCCAGGCAGATATACTTTTTATCAACCTGAGGATCAATTTCTATTGTAACCTGATTTGCCGGGAAATAGTCACTTGTAACATCTTTTAAATATGGATCTTTCAGCGGAAACGGAACAGACCGATCGCGGCGGATACCTGATACTTTCTCCTGCTGTGCTCCAAAACACCGCCTGTATACCTTCCCTTTTTCTCGTTTATCACTTCCGCCCCGCTCCACTTTAGTCTGAATAAACCAGAAAGGAACATAGCCACCGGTTGTATCCCTCAATACATTCCAGACATGACCGGCTCCCTTACCGGGTCCATAATGATAAATATCCGTTGCAGCGGGAATACCAAGCGCACGTAACACATAGACCGTAAAATCACAAGACGCCTCACAGCTTCCAACCCTGTTAGCTAGCAAAAAACCTGCACCTAAATGGGGTAAGTCCAGCTCAACACTATACCTGAAGTCTTTTTCCTGACGCAAATAAGCCCCTAAACGATCGGTGGCTTCTACCACATCTGTCCCTTGATAGAGCGAATCCAATATAGATTCATAACGCTCCCTATACCAACCACGCCATTCCTCCAAGGGTTCATCACCAATCCGATATGGCAAAATCAATTCACAGAAATCATCAAATGGCAAATATTTATTCCAGGATCTTTTTTCAAAAACTTCAAAGGCTTGATCTATGTGATGAATCAAGAACTCAGCTTTAATCACTTTAGCATCATAAACTTTCTTTAAAGTCCGAAAAGAAAAATGTTCCCATTTTTTGCGATCTTTTTTATTCACCCATCCATCCGTATGTTCTGTGGTTGCATGAATTGCTTTTAACGTATCCAATTGCCATCCTTCATAACTAAAATAGCGGGGCATATTTTCAATCAAAAAGCGTGCGGCATCCTGTTTCAGTCCGCTATCATTATAGTGTTCCAAAACTTTTTCAAGCTCTCCCCTATTCTCCCCGGCAAACTCCAACGCATATTCCAATCGTTTATTTCCTGTACAAGAACAGCACAAGCTACCGACTAACAGCACCCATAATAGGTAAATCTTTATCATTCTTTTTTTCTTTTCCGCTACTCCTGTCATATACTACCCTTAATCATAAAAAGCCGGCTTTCGGTGAATTGCAGCAAGTTTATCAACTACTCCTAGAAATAAACCATTGAACAAAATCGCCCCCCATGGTTATTTGTCCACTGCGCCTCAACCGTCAGCCGGCAATCTCTTAACTTTTATTTAGCATCTCCTTTTATTTTCAATTGCAAAGGTGAAACAGGCGAGTTACAGTAGACAGTAATCGTCTTGTTAAAATGCTCCGGATATTCAGCCTTATAAACAACGGTAATATCTATCGTCTTTCCGGACTGAACCGGTTCTCTCGAATACTCCACTGTAGTACATCCGCACGAAGTATTGACATCATCAATCACAAGCAACTCTTTTCCCGTATTCTCAACGGTAAAAATACATTTCTGTTCTTTTTTCCAATCAAACATACCCAAGTCCATAGACAGAGCCTCTATCTTCACCTCTGTTTGAGGACGTTTTTCATCTGGAAGAGAAGTGCCACCGGAAATTATATTCAAAAATAAATCTCTGATATTCGGGTTATGAATGGGGTTACCTACTGCTACAACCTTATTCTCCTTATTCAGCAAAAAAGTCTGGAATCTTACATCGTCAGGAAAATGATTTAACTTATTAAAAGAATCGAGTGTGTCAACACAAACCGGATAGGTAAATTTATCCATTCTCATTGTATGATATATGTCTCTTCCATTCTTGGGAAAGAAAAAAAACAAAAACTGTACACGCTCAGACTGAATAGAATCCACATAATGGATTAACTCTTTCCATTTAGACAAGTGTAATTTACAACTGGTGCAACCGGCAGAATCAACATAGGCGACAATCTTATATTCGGTATCTTTTATACGAAAATCAACATTCTCTTTACCCTGAATACTAAAATACATTTTATTCGGGAAAACAATTTCCTTATTCATCCATTCCCTCAAAACAGATTCCGCATGTTTTTTATTCTCATCTTTACAAGAAAACAAAAAAGAAAAAGCTAATAACACATATAAGTAATTTCATAAATATCTACTAATTTATATCTAAATCAAGGAAATAAAAAGACTGCCTATTATTTGAGTTAATACCACAAAAAAGATTTCTATCCGGATCTATAAAAAAGAAAAAAATCTTTTCATCCAATCGATAACGCGCTATTGGTCTACCTTCCCAATCTACTATAACCAAACTGGATTGCTCACCCTCCGGACATAGCAAATAAATGTATTTATCAGTAACAAAACAATCTCTAATAAACGTTGTCCAACGTTTAGGATCTGCATCCACAACATATTTATTAGATGCATAATCAAGACATACATCGTGCAATAATCGGGCACTCAAATCATAAATCCGAAAACGGCGAGTCCTCACATAATTAACTAAGATGCGACTTCCGTCCGGTTTTGGCCATACTTCGTGCGCATAGGCAAACTTAAAGTCAAATATCGTTTTAAATCTTACCTCAGTACGCTCCGGATAATGCCCTTTAGGATATAAGATATTATTCTCAGCATCAAGCATGTAGAACTCATTTAACCTAATATCATTATAAGAAGGGTCCGTATATGCATGAGCTGTATACATTTTATCATTCAATTTCTTAATTTTAGATAATCGAATCTTATTGCTATTATAAAGGAAATGAGTTGTCGTTTTCTGCAACAAATCCTTATCTGTTAAATGATATAAATATAACGAATCATCTTTTACCAAGTAAAAGCCTTCATTGCATTTGGCTAATATCTGTTTATATTCTGACAAACTACCGGTATAGCTCAAAAATTTCATTTCCGGATAAGCAAACACAGCATAAATAGAATCTGTAGTTGACGTACGAACCAATACCCGCTTATCGCCATCCCACACCATACACCGTGCATTTACCTGCATAGGATCCATTTCTACTTTAGAAAGCATAACAGTAGTATCTTTCAAGAGAAAAGACGAATAATAAGTAATAGGCACGTCAACCTCCGTGGGTTTGCATGAGACAAAAAGTATACAAGCTACCCCAATAATCCCAAGCCAATTTCTATAAATCATATTTCGCCAATGCAAAATCAGGATTAACTCCTATCACATACAGAGCATTACTTCGTCCGTCAGCAGCAATGCGCATTACAGGCATGCCCAAATTTACAATTTTCAGTAATTTACCATCATAATCATACACAAAAACCGTACGGGGACATTTACTTGCATTACGTCCGACAGTCCTTTCATCCAACGGATCAACTTCCCGGTCACGCTCCAGAGTAACAATATAATCTTTAGTCATGCATATATCTCTCACTCCCATCACCCTACGATCAAACCTAATCGCCCCATCAACAACAGAATAGTTTTCTTTTTCAGGCATGCGTTCCCATAATAACTTAAAATTATCCCCTTCCTTTTTATACAAAGCCAAATAAGAAAAATTAAAAGGGCCAAAAGCAAGGAGTCCACGATCTTTATCGTAAGTTTTATATGTACCCATATGGTGTTTCACTTCACGAATCGGATAAACCCCAAATGTAGATTTTTTCCCATTTGAACTCACTTTAAAATAATCATTCTCACCATTTTCGGTTTCAGTCAGATACAGTTGTTCGTCCAATTTAGCCATTCGTATATTCCGATCAAAATCTGATAAAGACATAAAAGGTTCTTTTCCGACAATTAAACTGTCAATAGATAAATAGCCTCTGGTTTTCCCGTTAGCATCATGAGCAGCAATACAGCGATTAATGGAAAAACGATTGATTAAAGGACTTACAAATTCCTGTGGACCTTCTCCCTTTTGCCCCATAGAACCGATATATTTTCCATCGGAAGAACGATGTACATGCAAAAATTTGTTATCAGAGAAAGGATCAGACCAAACTAAATAATCGTTTATCAGCAATAAATCACCAGGCATAGTTGTCAAAAGACTATCATTCATTACCTGGGGTTGTAAACTCACCTTATCAGGTACATCAGTAGTTGTGCAGGAAGTAAACACTGTTAAAACAGAAATAATATATAGAATTATCTTATGCATAACTTTAATAAAGTTACCAAAAGATGTGTCACAAATATTACAACTGACACATCCTTTTTATTAAATTTTAATTTGTATAATGGCTACATCCACTTACTGTATAGCAGCTATTACCAGTCACTTCTATTGCACAAGCATAAGTATAATGAATATAATCACACTTACAACATTCTTGTGACCAAGAACCTTCACAATTTCCATTCGAAAGTTCTCCATTTTCCAATGCTTCTACGTTAGCCATTGCCAAATCAGATAAAAAGGCATCCGCCTTTTGACTCTGATAAACATTATATCCCGTAAATGCAATAACAACTACAGCTAATAACGCTGCATAATATTTCTTTTTCA
>OHTB01000293.1_pt1 | contig 31271 bp, 20 predicted proteins | sample 1578771 | NCBI WGS metagenome assembly OHTB01 (sample SAMEA3879516, study PRJEB24766) | human gut metagenome | biome: human-associated habitat; feature: feces | place: USA | collected 1985/1987 | reverse complement strand
TCTACCAAGCCTATACGCTCCAAGAGCTACTGGACATCCTGCATGAGGAGGATGGAGGCGAGAAGGACTTTACGAGCAATGCGAGAGAGTACTTCCTAGAACATCGTATAGCACAGCAGAATGCCCACATAACGAATCTGCGCAACGAGCTTAGTAGCTGGCAAAATATGTGGGCTAGTGCGATGATGCGACTTCATGACGATGAGGTGTGTCAGATCTATGCTGACTATAAGGCTCTAGAGCAGCGAGTGGTGCCTCAGATCGAGGAGCTGAGGTCTCAGAAGCAGAGCTTGAAGAGGCAGTTCAAGAGCGGTCAGCTCGCGCCTCGTAGCTATCAGGACGCTCTCAAGACTGTGAGAGAGCAGATTTATCAGCTGGAGGAGCAGTTGAGGGTCTTCGGCTACAAAGCCAATGAGCGACTTCGTGGTCGCGGGGTGATAAGCATCCAGGATATATGCGCCTATGTCGAGAACAAGGATAAGGCGGAAAGTGACACAACTAATAACTACTAAAGCTATGATTATAACGACAGATATACTTGCAGAGCGCTTTGAGGAGTATAACAAGCTGTACTTTGATGATGAGCTGCCTACGCCAGACTTTTTCCTGCTGAAGTCGTACTCCAAGCTGGGTATGTTTCGCTTCATTGAGATACCAAGTAGACGTAAGATCAAGTATGTGAAGATCCTGATCTCTTGCTACTATGACTGGACGGAAGAGCAGCTACGTAGCGTACTCGTGCATGAGATGATACACTACTATGTGGAGCGCAACTACTTTCACAATGGTCAACCGCAGCATGGGGAGCTCTTTACAAATAAGATGAATGAGCTAAATGAGAAGTATGACCTAAACATCGCGGTGGTCACAGATATAGATAAGTTCAAGGTAGCTAAGGGGTCGCCCATACTGCCACGGATAGCGGCTTTCTTTACTACGCTCCGCTATTAGCTATGGATCGAAATAAGATGAGCGATATAATGGACCATAAGTTAACCGCCTTAGCGCAGCTCCTCCTAGGCTCTGAGAGCCGTGTGAGGACCTTTGCGCTGGTCACGACAGAGAACTCTGTCGTAGAGCCGTCAGGCTCGCAAGCGCCGACGAGTGGAGGTGATTGTCTGGCAGCCTTCTTGCGCAGCCAACAGTACGCATACGCAGTCCTAGAGGAGCACACTAGGGCTAAGGAGACACTCTGCCTGGTCTACAACGTGGGGCTAGACGATGTGGGCTTTATTTGGAAGAGTATCGATCTAGATCGTTTTCTCCTAGTCGAGCTCTCTCCGCTGGGCGACTCGCCTAGGAGTATGATGCTCACCTGCTTTCAGACGCTAGGTAGCGAGGCGGTAAGGGGTCGTCCCGATCCTAAAGGGAGCCTTTATAGACAAGCTGGCGAGCGCGTGATCTGTAGGAGTCTGGAGAGCTTTTGCCACGTTTGTGAGTGGCACAGTTTGTCGATCCCTTTGGATAACTTTGCTGAGTCGGTTCGAGCGTTCAACGACTTTATCGATACCCGCTGTCGGCTACACGAGCTGTACGCTCAGCGCTACGATTACTTGGTCGAGAAGAGCATGGATACCAAACTGATGCTTCGCTCACACCGTATATGTCGGGCGCAGCTATATGGGACGCACTACGACCTCTTCCTAAGGCAGTGATATCAGAGAAGTGTAATAGTTTGAGATACGAGATATGAAGATTTACTTTAGTCCAGAGTACAGTGGACATGTATATATTGACTGGTCAGCCCATTACGATATGCTATGGGAAGACGGCAGAGGGGGTTGTCTTGATAGACTTCAAGACCTACTCGGGTACGACGTAGCAGCTACTAGACCTCACGAACCCGCACTACGCTGGTCGCTATAAGGGACAGCTCGACTGCTACCAGAGCGCTATCGAAGCGTCTGGCCAGAGGGTCCTCGATCAACTCATCTTCTATCCGATACTGGGCGACGTAGTGCGTCTCCTGCCGCTCGACTAGACGACTACGTCGCTCTATATTTGCCTGCTCGTATCGTGCTGGTATCGTAGTAGATACGAGTTCCAAAAGTTGTTCCTCCTTTGGAACTTTTTAGTTCCAAGGGAGGAACTTTTTAGTTCCAGCGGAGGAACTTTTCAGTTCCAAGGGAGGAACTTTTCAGTTCCAAGGGAGGAACGGTCAGTTTCCAACGGTGGAAAATAAAATTTCCAGCGTTGGAAATCTATTTTTCCTAGGTAGGAATTTTTCGATCCCTCGGGCGGGACGAAGAAATCCCTCGGGCGGGACGATTTGCTCCCCACGGAGGGATTTTTTTATCCCATGCGTGGTGGAACGATTTGCTCCCATGGCTTTGGGAGCGGGTTACAAGCCGTTTGTGCGGGGGAACGGAGGAGATGCGGAGCGTAAGCACAACAAAAGCCGTGTGGCTCGGATGGCTACACGGCTTTGCTATGTTGGGGAGCCTGCTGGGCTTATGCCGCAGGCTCGGGATAGTCAGGCGACTAGGTGAGGTCCACGGCAGGTGCCTCCTCAGGCGTGGTGGGCGTAGGGTTGGCATGTGGCATCCGTACTCCGTTGACTTGGCACTGTGCAAGACATACGTTCGGCAGGCTAACGCTAGAGGCTGGTGTGCCTATCGAGAGCATCGCTAAGATGATGGGGCATTCGTCTATTGCCAGCACGCAAATCTACGCCCAAGTCACCGACCAGAAGATTGCAAGGGATATGGAGAGGGTGATGCAAAAGACACTGGAATGTGCGAATAGAAATTAGCTCAAAGGGACTTGCTGATGTGGATTATTTGCTTTAACTTGCGCATTGTAATCAAACACATGAAGAATATGATAAAGAGAAGCTTATTCAACAGAAACGTCGTTTGGAGTGTACTATTTGTACTGTCCATACTACTCCTAGCTTCGTGTGATTTATTTTGGAGCTCAGAGCCAAAGCGAGAGGAGGTGCCTCTAGACCATATTATGATCCCCCCAACTAAACGAACCGACTACATAGGGTTGAATATTGCGGATAGTGTAGCCATTTTTTACACATTGAACCCATATAAAGGGGGGTACCTATTCGCAGAGCCCAACGTAGACTGTATCTTTTATTCTCAGTGGTATAACTACAAGGGGGAGTCATGGTTCCTATTCCGGAGTGTTATGGGGACGTTACACCCTAACTATAAGAGCTTTGTGTCCATTCATCTTCAGATGTCTCCAAAGGATTGGGTTGTTCATAAGGCTTCAGTGTTTTTTCATGATCACCTTAGTATGGACAAAAGCTATATCCCCAATATTTTTGCAGAACTAGAGAGACAAGATGAAGATCTACTTTGGGTGTCACTAGTGGCAAGAGAAGACCTAAAGGTTGACATCTATAAGAAGATGTCATCAGAGAAGTGTGTCAAGGGTGTAATTACTGGCTCTTTCACACAGTGGTCAAACTATGTGGTCGAGCAAGACCGCAGCTCTAGAAGGTTAGACCCCCCATACACAGATTTCTATCCTGAAGAGTATTCGATGTCCGGTCCAATTTACTATACCTCTGTTGATGAACCTAAAAGGTTTCAGCTAAGCTTTACGGCCATAGAGTCTTTAGACGGCTATCCAATAATAGAAATTGCGTCTGAAGAGTGAGTATAGGACAAGAGTGTCGCTCATTCTCTGCAATTAAGAAGTAAGTTCTAATCCGCGATGATTTAACTAAAACAACATATATGATAAAGAGAAGCTTATTCAACAGAAACGTCATTGGGAGCGTGCTATTTGTACTCTTTATACTACTCCTAGCTTCGTGTGACTTGTTTACGAGTGCGAAATCAGAGCGAGAAGATGTATCCCTAGATCACATTATGATTCCACCTCCCAAGAGGACAGACTATATAGGGATCAACATAGACGATAGCGTAGCAACTTTTTATGCATTTAAGCCTTACAAAGGTGTGACTCTATTCAAACAACCAGATGTAGACTGTATGTTCTATGCCCAATGGTATAACTACAAGGGAGAGTCTTGGTTTCTATTGCGAGGAGTGATGGGCACACTGCATCCGAATCACAGAAGCTTTGCCTCTATCCACCTTCAGGTCTCTCCCGAGGATTGGGTCGTTCATCGTGCTTCTGTCTTCTTTTACGATAGACTTAGAATGGACGAACAGTATATCCCGTCTATTTATGAAGAGCTACGTAAGAAAGCTCCTTATTTTCGGACCCCCTCATTGGTGGCAAGAGAGGATGTAAAAGTCAACATCTACAAAAAGAACTCTTCACGAGCGTGTGTCAAGGGGGTAATATCAGGTACTTTCACACAGTGGTCTTCCTTTAGGACTGGGCAATCGAGTGACACTAAAAGACATCAACCTCCTTATGGAGATGCTCATCCTGAATTGCTTTCTGAATATGACCAGATTTACTACGTCCCAGTCGATGCCCCAAAGAAGTTTCAACTGAGCTTTACAGCTATAGAAGCGTTGAGGGATCCTGACGTGCTAGTTGTCGAATAAGAAGTTTAGCTTCTATCTATTTTCCAGTGTCTTCAAAGCATAGGGTCTTTGGAGACACTGGAGTTTTTATCAAGGACTGTTTCAAGAGATAGCGGAACAGCTTGCCGATTATTGCTGTCCGATAAAAGTTTTTTGGCAAAAGAAATGCTCCCTATTTCATCGGACAGCCGAGTTCCCAGCTTGTCAGATCTCTGATGATAGCAGAGAGTCCATCAAATGTCTATTATAAAGGATTTCTCCCTAATATAGAGCTAATCAGACGGTGAAAAGGATGTCTATCTTTATCGGACAGCCGATTTACTCATTGAAGGACACTTGTTTGAAAAACGGAACTCTTGAAAAACCAGTGATATTTGAAGGTCAAGAAGGCGTTTTGCTCAAAAGGGGGGCTTGGAAATCAAAAATAGAAAGTCCAACCGCTTCAATTCTACCGTTGAGCCCCCTCGGTATGCCCTTTCTGACTTTTATCGGACAGCAATAATAAAAGATTTTCGGCGGAAGAAATGTCTTTTATTCCATCGGACAGCAATAATAAAAACAGCCACGTGGAAATCTACAAATCCCCACGTGGCTATTGCTTTTTACAGCGTGTGTGCGCTTGCGACTAGCGAACTTTGTAGAGCTGGCTACCGATGCGTACGATGTAGGACTGCTCCGTAGGGAGTGTAAGGTCGAACTCTCTATCTGCCTGCTCTGAGCTATAGAGTACTCGTCCTGTCACGTCATACACCTGTACAGAGTCGCCGTTAGGATTGACGATGGTCAGCACACCTTCTATCATCTTGGCACTAGGCTCCGTCAGGACCAGCTGACTCACAGCTGTAGCCTTACGGATCTCGTCCATCTTAGAGAATGGACTCATGATCAGGCCCTTATCATTAGCCTTAACGGCTCTGACGCGGTGGTAGAGAGCATCCTGCTGCAGATGAGTGGGTACAGAAACAGTGATTGAAGTACCATCATGGAGAGGCTCGCCAAAGTATGGAGCCAGATAAGACTCTCCCTTGTTGAAGTACTGCGTTACCTTGAAGTTGTCCACAAAGAGATACTCTGGGCCCTTGACGGCAAAGAGCGCAATGATGGAGCGCTTGCTACCATTTCTGAGCTGTACAGAGTAGTCTTGCCACTGATTGATGATCGGTTTCTGCTCCTCCTCGGCAACGTACACGAGATCAGCCTGCTCATATCGCTCCGTCTCCTCGTTGTAGTTGAAAAGTGCAAGCGCAGCCTGTGGAAACTGATTGCTGGTCAAGTCGTAGGCACCATATAGGCTTACGGATACATCGACCACACCATCTCCGTGCGAGAGGTCTAGCTCGGGAGCTTGCATAGAGGCACTAGCGCCATGGTTGATGAACTGCCACCCGTCGAAGCCCACATAGTCCGTACAGGGGGCATACGAGTACATCTCCCAGCCAGGCATGTTGAGATCTGTAGGATATGCCTTAGCATAGCTACCTGTGGGAGGATTGTCGACGCTCCACCCGGTTTCGTTGCCCTCTAGATCCTTGACGCCCGTAAAGTCCTCATCGATCAGTGTAACCTCTGAGCCTGTGTATACTCGTCTGTCATGGTAAGCCATATAGAAGTATCGACCTGCTGATGGTACTTCTGACCACGAGGCGACATAGTGATCTGCAGTCAGATCTGAGACCGTCTGTAGCTCTGGAGCTGAGAGTCCACTGACCTCTTGGTCTACTGAGTGGTAAGACTCTTTATCCCCCTTGACAGCTCGTACATTGTAGTAGTAAGTATACTGAGGATCCACTCCAGTGACCTTGTAGCTATTGGTGGTCACCTTTTGCCCCGTGAGATAGTCCTTGCGTATCATAGGACGCTGTCCCATCTGATTGGGAGGTACCGTCTCATCGACAGCCATATAGTAGACATCTACGAGATAACTATCAGCACCCTCGACAGCTGCCCAATTAGCGACAAAGCTATCAGCCGTAAAGTCTGTACAGCCCGTCACCTTAGGAATGGGTAGGAAGGGCTTCATTTTGTACACCTCGACATCGTCTAGGAGCATGTCAAAGTGGTAACCACCCGCATCAGCTATCTCACGGCTCAGAGGCATCACCTGAAAGCCCATGTTGATGATGGTACTATGGCCAGCACCTGCGAAGGCCATCTCATAGGTCTGCCACTCTGTCGATAGGTCCGTAATCTCTGGAGTCAGACGACGCAGTACGCTCCACTCACCCTTGTAGACTGGGTTATCACCATCTCGATACCAAGAGGTCTCAGAAGACTCGACAAAGAGCTTTACCTCACAGAGCTTAGGATCGATAGGCTGTGTCACCTTGGCTCTAAAGCGTAGGACGATGATGTTGTCACTCGTTAGGTCATCCTCATGTAGCGTGACATCCATCAGATCTAGCGGAGGCGTATTGAGCTTGGCGGCCTCCTTGCTACCTAGATGTATCGTGCCACCAGCTGCGTGTGTGGAGCCTTTGCCCTGACACTCCTCGAAGGTTAGACCATCAAATGTACCACCCCAGCCTCGCCAGTGCGTGTACTGAGGATCGATGTTTTGCCAGACACGATACTTGTACGTTCCATCGGAAGCGCAGATAGTACCGACGGTGTCGGGTGCTAGTTCACTACCAGCAGTCATCAGAGAGAAGTCCTCCCTGAGGAAGAGCGTCAGATCGCCTTTTGCCTCCGCGGGAGAGGTAAAGTCAGAGCGAAGCCCAGAGCTTCCTGAGAGCACGGTGATCTCGGTCCCCGCATTACGTGGATTGACCAGAGCCTTGCGGGTCTGTAGCTCTTGAGCCGACAGGCTCATCGCTGTGCACAAAGCCACCAAGGCCAGTAAGAGTGTAGAGGTTCGTTTCATAGAAAAAGGATTTAGTGATATGTGAGAAAAAAGAAAAGATCGACCCCAAAGGAGCTATTACGTAAGCTCATTGAGGCCGATCTTTTATTGTATAAGACTAGTAGAGAACTACCTTACGTCTCTCTGTGTAGCCCGTAGCATCAGATACGACTAGGATGTAGACACCAGACTGGCCACGATAGACGAGCTGATCCTGTGCCTGTGCTAGCTGCTGACCTGAGATGCTGTACAGCGTCAAGAGGCTCTCGGCACGCGTAGCTGAGAGCGTCTGCTCAGATACCTCGATGAGACAGTTGGCTGCACCCTCCACCGTAGTGATGGCGTTAGCCTGAGCCATCTTCATCTGACCGATGAAGAGGTTAAACTTACCTACAGAGCTATCTCTAAAGGCGAGTCTGATCTTCTTACCATTGTACTTAGAGAGGTCTACCTTGTGCGCTGTAAAGGTGTTGTAAACACGCTCCTCTTCACGCTCTCCTTCTTTTTCCTTTACTGTGATAGTCTCTTTAAGCACTTGGGTTCCCTCCTCCTTCTCTACCGTATAGATAGGCTGGGTCTTAAGGATCTCGCTAGGCATAGGCTCATCGGCTCCCTCTACGACATAAAGCTCGTAGGTCGAAGGGGTACCTCCATCTTCCGAAGCTCCTACCCAGTGGAACCAGGGGACATCTCTTGTGACCGTAAAGGCAGGTGTGATGAGCCAGTGATCAGCAGGCTTGTCGGGACGACCATCTACATACATACCATCCTCCTTAAGATAGCGGCGGAATGCCGAGGTAGACATAAAGAAGCGGTATGACTTGCCTCCCTGTATCGGCAGGACACGACCTACCCAGCCCTTGTCTAGGTTAGCTCCTAGTGACTTAGCTTGGATATTAGGCGTCAGACGACTCATATCGTAGATGATGAAGTCTCCAGAGCGATTGGGATTGAAGAATGAACCCGCACGCTGCTTGACCTTCGTGTAGGGGATGTCCTTACGATACTGGTTGGGCTTGTCGATCTCTGCATCGTAGGTATCATTGATCCACTTGAGGATAGGCATTGTGCCATTGATCTTATGCTTATCAGCCTCAAAGTCTGACGCACCATCCTCGTTGAGCGTTGTGATGAAGTCGGGAGATAGGATCTCTGCGTGACTCTTTGCCTCTCCAAGAGAAAAGGCAAGCTCGGCGTTTGCACTGTTCTCTCCTTTCTTCATTACGTAGCGATCCTTGTTGTAGAAAGTCTTAGACACAGAGAGCGGGAAGCGCTTTGCGTAAAAGGCACATATAGGACCATAGGTGTCGGTGAAAGTGACCATCGTCTGACCATAGCTATAAGAGTTTGAGATGAGCTGGTGAGGGACGGGACCTATGAGGTCATTTGACAGGTTGTATCCAGTAGCTCCAATCAGACCTCCTGCGTTTGGATCCATAGCAGAGACATCTCCAGCATTCATACAGCTCCGGATCTCAGGATACTTAAATATGAAGTCAGCCGTAGACTGTGGCATAACGCCTATGATACCACCAGCGAAGCCACCCTTAGCCCAGATGTCTCCAAAGTTGGCACAGCCCTCGATGGTCGTGTTTGCTGACGATGCGATGATACCACCTGCAGACTTGTGTATTCCTTGACCATACACCTCGATATTGGCATAGTTGACACACTCGATGATCTTCATTCCCTCACCGAGTGAAGTACCAGCAATACCTCCGGCATTAGCCCAAGATATGATACGTACATCGGGACCGATCTTGCAGCGGGTGATCGTACAGTTGTTCTTAATCTTACCTGCGATAGCACCAACGGCTGAAAAGCCATAGATGCGCCCCGAAGCGATGACTACATTCTTGATCGTCGCCCCATCGCCTAGTACACCAAAGAGGCCGACACCCATGTAAACCTCCTCACCCTCGATAAGCTGACGCTCATCATAGAGATTGAGGTTGTAGATCTTGTGCATATCGCCATCATACGTCCCCTGGAAGCACATTTCATTGGGGCGGTCGAAGTCATCAAGGATCGGTCCGCCGATAGGCAGTATAGCTTTGTCAGACGTGAAGGTAATGTCTGCTGTCTGCTTGAAGTAGCGACCGGCGAAAGAGTTGTACCTGTCATTGACCTCTTTAGCTAATGTGCGTAGGTCTGCCTCCGTAGCGATCTGATACGGATCTTCTTTAGAGCCGTCTCCTCCCGAAAAGTCTTGACCAAAGAGCGAGACCGTGGCACTCAGCAGTAGTAGTGAAACTATTGATAGTTTATTCAAATAGTGCATTGTCTGTATTTGTTGTCTATAATGTAAGCTTTGATAGATCATTAGAAAAGCTAGAATGCTCTCCATAAGTCAGCATACACAGCCGAGACTTAGGAGAGCATTCAGGATTATGGTTTACTTGGCAACAACCTTAGTAAACATCTGGGAGCCGTCCTGTAGCTCGAGACGTACGACATAAGCTCCAGCCGTGAGTCCCGTAGCGGGTACAAGACGACCTGTCATGTCGTACACCTGTAGCTCTGTGACAGGGACGTTGACACGTACAGCACCCTCCTCGATAGTCACCTGGACATCTTGAGAGGCGATCTCCTCGACACTATCAAAGTTCGTAAAGGAGACACGACGCTGTGCTGCGTTGAGTACCTCATTCTTGAGGAGTCGCTGATCATTCTCCTCCACATTGTCATTGGTGGGGAGCTGCTCGTAGTAGTGTAGGAAGGCGATGACATTGACCTCCTTCATTACATCCTCGACACTCTTGTTGTCACCCTCTAGGAGGAACTGATTCTCAGGGAGCGTACCACTCTTAGCATCAGTAGTCTTGACGGGGATGTCCTTGACGATCTTAAAGTTGCCCTTTTCATCAAAGGTAACCTCAGAGCCCTTAAAGCCACCCTCATCGACATACCGTAGCACGTTGGTCTGCATAAAGCCCGCAGGCATACTGCCGGCTTGATTACGAGGCTTGATACGATCCTGAGTCATCATGATGGTCAGGTAGACTGGACGAGAGCGATCCAAGCGTGCAGAGGCACGACCCCGTACGAGGACGTTCAGCGTATTGCTCTCCTTCTTGAACCAAGGCTTGACCTCTACAAAGACTGCTGCGGGATTTGCCTCAGCGGCCTCAGCCACCTTATTAAGCTCGTTTTGATTGGTTATAATGCTATAGACAGAACCGTTCTGACCCTTAGCATCGCCCAGTGCGGGGAGAGGCTTACGGTTGAACATGATCGTCGGAGAGCTTGGCTTAATTAGCGAGATGTCTCCAGCTGCGCTCTTGACACCATAGAATGGAGCTAGCTCCTTACTATAGGGTAGCATTATAAAGTCTGGCTGGAAGAAAGCGTGATGCGATACGATGGCAAGGCGCTCCTTGATCTTAGCATTGCTAGGGTTATCGATCAGACTCTCCATTGTAGAGACACCAGCTGGACAGTACTGGCACTTTTCGGAGGTAAAGATCTCTACAAGCGTCGTACGCTCGAAGGCCTCGTCACGCTTGAGGATCTCTAGCCCAGCTGTCAGAGTCATCGGTGTCTTGAGAGCTACCCCGTTAATCTCTAGGAGCTTGACGGCAAGCTGTGCCTTGCCAGAGATGCCCTCGTGGTCGATAGACTGTAGTGCGACTACCTTGCTGATTGAAGCTGCTAGTGGCTTATCAAGAGCGACAGTCTGCGTCTGCTTCTTACCAGCGAGATCTGTTTCCACCTTGATCTTAGTGATAGCCTTGATACCAGAGTTAAAGAGCTCTACCGTAGGCTTGAGCTCCTCATCGCTATAGATGAAGGCAGGGACCTGAAGATTGCTGATCTCACCGCGGTTCTGTACCGTAGGATCTGCACTCTTAGGCTTTATGACAAGTTGCATCAAGAGAGGACCATCAGCCTTACTCACTTTAGTATTAAACTGAGCCTCTTCGATGGTATAGGTACTCCAGTTAGAGGCTATCCAAGCAGAGTTAGGATCTACACCTGGTGTCTGATAGCTTCTGACGAGGATACCACCCACGCCAGCAGCGTCATAAGCATAAGCTCCTGCGAAGAACTCGCTCTCAGCTTTGATCTCATACGGCTTGTCAAAGAAGAGCGTATTCCACCCGTTTTTAAACTTATCGACCGTAGTAACTTGGATAGGCTTCCAGGGAGTGATAAGCTTTATGTTGTTGATGTCAGTGCGATCCCATGTAGGTACAGACTCTGCGAGGAAGATACAAGGGAGCTTCGGAGTGTAGAAGCCAGGCTCATTGTTTACTTGATCCTTCTGCAGAGAGGCAGCAGAGGCAAATCGTAAACCGACGACCTGAGCACCGACAAGATCCTTGAGCTTCTCTTTAGTCAGCTTGATAGCACCACCATGGTAGCCAGCCCATGTGACCCCTGAAGGCTCTACTGCCTCGTAGTTAGGAGCCTCATAGTTGCAGTAACCTACATAAAGATAGTCGTTGGGATCCTCAAAGTTGTCAAAGTAAGCAGGCTCAGAGTACATAGACTTGCTGAGGTTACGCTTGTCGCCATAGCCAGGACGGTTATTAGTGGAGAGCATACGATAGGCGATACGCTCACGATCGGCCTTTGCAGCTGCTAGATCTAGGCAGCGACTATCCATACCCTCGAAGGTATACGAGTACTGAACTCGATACATCTCGGGGCCCGATAGACCTGCTGGGTTGTCACGATTAGACTTAGCCGCGCCGAAGGGAATGATAAAGTAAGAGGTACTTCTATAAGCTCTATCGCCTTTCTTAAGACGCTGCTTGACGACCAAGTTTTTGGAAAACTCGACCTCCGCATACTCATTGATCTCGATGACGATACGATGGCACCAAGTACCTGCCTCAAAGTCGAAGCTATACTTATGCTCCTTACCATCATTGTCTAGTGTAAACTCTTGAACACCTGGTACACCCGTTATGTAGCTGATCTCCTCACCATAGCCGAAGATCTTCATCTTGACACTGCTACCGCTGGCTTGTAGTGCCTTGACGGTAAACTCGACGGTGTACTTGCCATCAGCGTTGGTTAGATCCATCACGGGAGATGTGAGTCGTGCGCTACCACCGATAGCATCATCAGGCAGGCCTGAGCTCTCTAGGTCCTTAGCGTTGATAGAGAATCCGTTAGGTGTCCAGTAGAGCAGTGCACCGAACCAGTCCGTCTGTGAGAGCTGCTTGTCTAGATAAGCCTGAGTGTAAGATATCGACTCGCTTTGGCCAGATGGGTTAGGCTTAATAGTAGCCTTGGCTATGTCGTAGTAGCCATCACTCTTAGCTTCGATCTCTCTAGTGGTAATCAGTCGGAAGAAGACATCATTCCAGGCCGTGCCATCATCGTTAAGTTGCTGAGGCTCTACATTGCTCCAAGTTGCAGTGAATCCATTTGCTGTCACACCTGTTGGAGACTCTAGTGCGGGAGCACCTAGTCTAAACTTCCATCCCTCAGGGACGTTTTGTGCAGCTAGGGAAAGCGTTGAGATAAGTCCACAGCAGAGGAGTAAGCATAGGGTATGCCACACTCTACCGAGACTGCTGAAAGTTAGTTTGTTCATTAATCTAATTACGTATTTGATGTTTAGTACGTTGGTTTGCGTGCATAGTCCACCACGACGGATTGTCGTGGTGGACTTTGATTGTAGTTCAGTCTGTACTAGACTGACTACTTATTGATGACTTTGTACGACTGGCCAGCTACGACGAGGTAGTAGACACCTTGAGGTAGGTCACCGATAGCTAGCGTGCTCGTCTCCATTTGGCGTGATAGGATGAGCTCGCCTGCCGTATTGTATAGGTCTACCTGAGTAGGCGTGACGAGACCTGCGATGACGAGCATGCCCTCTTGCATAGAAACGGCATAGCTCGTGTGAGCAGGAGCCGCTACAGAGGTGTGATCTAGGAGTACTGCTTGTATATCTAGATCCTTATCGACGGTCAGCGTGATGGTTGACTTCTTAGCACCCTCTGTGTAGTCCTTGCCACCGATGGTCCACTTCTCCAGCTGCCACATAGATCCCTCGGGGATTGCTAGCTGGCAGGTGATCTGGGTACCCTCTACAACCTTAGAGCCAGAGGTGATAGCCTCCTTGGTCTTAGCGTTAGTAACGGTTAGCTTAGCCTGCTCCTTAGGTGACACTGAGTAGGTAAGCGTGTAGGAGGCGGGTGCTGGAGTTGCTGGGCCACAGATCACCTTGATCTTGGTCGCACCCTCGATGGTAATGACGGTCTCCTTGATGCCGGCTCCTGCTAGGTCCTCTCGTAGCTCACCATTGATGTACCACTCTTTGACCTCATTCTTTCCAGGGTTCACCCATAGGGTCAGCTTTGTACCATCGAGTACACGTTCGCCACTCTTTATGGCAGTCCACTTATCAGAGCCTTCAGCCTTGTACTTGGCCACGAAGAGACCACCCTCTATCTCCCAGCTGACAGGATACTGTGCCGGTGCACCCTTCTTAAAGGTAACCTTGACATCCATCTTGCCTTGGACCGTGGTCTCAAACTCAGTCTTGCCAGCATAGAAAGCCTCTGCAGGCTGATCGTTGACATACCACATGTCCACATCATAACCCTTGTCAGGCTTAGCGGTGAACTTCACCTTCACTCCCGCAGAGATAGACTCTCCAGAGGTGAAGGTCGTAATGCCAGAAGGTAGGTATACCTCGGCTTTTTCGATCGATCCATGCTCGTCAGCAGTATAGTTGACTACATAGCCAGACTTACCTTCCTTGAAAGTGACATATACCGTAGCAGGCTCTGACACTGTCAGTACGTAGAGGTTAGGATCCTCAGCTGAGGATGCTACCTCTTTCCTATTGAGATACCACTTGTCGACCATACGGTTAGGATCTGGTGTCGCACGGATAGAGACCTCTGTACCCTCTTGGATATCCTGTTCGCCGTCAAAGGTCCTATTATAGCCTTCTTCGTCTACGTACTTACCCTCGATACTGCCTCCTTGACCCTTCCCGAGGGAGATCTTATACTTACGGGCACCCATCTTTACGATAGCTTGCACAGTAATATCCTTGTTGATCGTTATAATCTGTCGCCAGGGGAAGGTTTCATCTAGAGGCACGGGGTTTCCATCGATGATCCAGCTCTCCATCTCGTAGCCACCCTCAAGAAAAACAAAGAACATCACGTCGGTACCAGCTGGTACTTTGTCTCCACTCTTGACTTGGGTTTCTACATAGGTTGTTTGGTCGGTCCAGGAAACTTTCATCTTGACTTTGGGGTCAGATAAGGAGTAGTTCACCGTGTACATCGTCTGCTCTCTTAGCTCTCCCGTCTTATCGAGCGCAGAGCTGGGGGCCGCCCCCCCCATGAAGTTAGCCACAGCTGCATGTGCGGTACCAGTGAGCACCATCACGAGCAGCGTCAGCATAAGTGGTAATATTCGTTTCATATACAATCTTGTTTTGATTATTGATTATAGACTTAGGAATTTAGTGGAGTCCCCACCTCTCGAACCACTCTACAAAAGTATAACTCGAGAGCTACTCCTGTAAGATGTTGTTTGGTCACTCAGAGATATTTGTGACGAACAAGTGTCTCTAACAAGACTGAGCAACATGTCGGTTGGCAAAGATAGTGATTATTTTCAACAAACGAAAGAGACCTAAAAACATCCCCACAGGGGAATCACTAAGTAGTCAACCTTTCTTTTGAAGAGCTGGTGCGGGTTTCAGCACTAACAACGAGTAAATAGACTCTCTTATGACTCGATGCAATTTTGTATCAGGGTAAGCCGATAGGCTATCGCGCAGCAGAATCGTCTCATTGACTTGCAGAGTCTGGCTGGAAAAATCCAACGCCGACTCGCTACAATAATTTAGAACAGACAACACATCGAAACGGCGCTGTGTCGGGGAAAAGTGATTTCCACGTGGATATTTCGAAATTCCCACGTGGAGAATAAAAAATTCTTCGGAGGAATGAAATGAAACTTCGGAGGAATGAAATGAAACTTCGGAAGAAATGAATCACGCCCACGTGGAAAATAAAAAACATCCACGTGGAGATTTGAGATTTCCCACGTGGATATTCGAGAAAGAAGGGGATCGGACTAATTGCCCCGTAAAGATATGTAAATGGAGATTAGAGGTTAGAAGTTAGAGATTAGAAATTAGGGATTGGAGAGATCGGAGGGGGAGAGATTGGAAGGCAGGACTGATTATTATATATAGTGAGTTCATCTATGCCTCGTTTGTCGCTTCTGACAGAGAGTTTGTAATGCGTCAGCTCTGGGGGATGGGGTGGGGCGATTCTGTATATGCCTTTTTGTTTACCTTTGTATGCAGATGGTCCTCAGACTAATCATAGAACTTATAAGTTGTCAAGATGAGACTATATGCCCCCCTCCTACATAGTATGCAGATAAGAAGAGTGCCTCTAGGCGTACTGTCCTCTCTCATTGTGGCTATCTGTCTGCTCGCCTCATCTTGTCAGCAGAGAGAGACTGTCACGTTTACCGCGGCTGAGCGTAAGGCTGCTGATAGTCTGGTGCGGACGGCTCGGGGTATCGACTCGCTGACCCATCTGCAGGCACGCTTGCAGCGTGAGGGGGACCTGCTCGGGAGCATCGTCGTGCTGCGAGTCTTGGGCGATGCGCAGCGCAATGAGAGTGCTTTTGACGAGGCGTTGACTACGCATAGTGAGGGCTTGAAGCAGGCGGAGGCTATACAGGATACGCTGGAGTGGGTGCAGGCACTCAATAATGTAGGTACGGACTACCGGCGTATGGGCATCCTGGACATTGCTCAGGAGTATCACTACCAGGCGTGGAGTCTGTGCAAGGTTACTACGGACACCTCTTTTGTGGCGATCAAAAACCAGGCTAAGTCTCTCAATGGTCTGGGCAACATCTACCTAACGCTGGGCAACTATGAGCGTGCCGACAGTGCTCTGCGCAAAGCTCTCGTCGTGGAGCAGCGGCTGGGCAGTATGGTGGGTGTGGCTATCAACTATGCCAATCTAGGGTCTATCTTCGAGCATCGTGGTGAGATAGACTCGGCGTGGGTGTACTATCGGTACTCGATGGAGGCCAATCAGAAGGCTGGGAGTACGTTAGGTATCGCTCTGTGTCACTCTTACTTTGGCTCTCTCTATGAACAGGCGCAGCAGTATGACGAGGCTGCTAGGGAGTATGAGGCTGGTTACCAATTGATGCAGGACTCTAAAGATGAGTGGCACAAGCTGAATCTGCTCGTAGCACTAGCTAGCGTGCACAGTGCCACACGAGACGATGCGCAGATGCTGCAATACCTTGGTCTGGCACGAGAGACGGCAGATAAGATCCAGAATAAGGAGCACCTAGCTGATATCTACACCCTGTACTACCAGTACTATAAGCGTCACGGTGACTGGCAAGCAGCACTGACGTACTATGAGCAGGCTACTGAGATGAAGCAGAGCATCCTAGATATGGACAAGTTCAATAGGATGCAAAACACTAGTCTCAACATCGAGCGCAACATCCAAAACAGGAAGATGAATAAAGCGAAGATCACGCTCGAGCATGAGCGTGCAGAGCGACGTATAGAGAACGTCACCTTTGCGGTCATTGCACTGCTCCTGCTGGGCTTCTTTAGCTTCTACCTCTACATTCAGCGCATACAGCGTCGCAACCATAAGGAGCTCAAGAAGATGTCCTCAATGCGGGAGAACTTCTTTACCAATATCACCCATGAGTTTCGCACTCCTCTTACCATCATCTTAGGCTTGAGTCACGACCTTCAGCAGGATGCGTCGGAGCAGATCAGAGAGCGTGCTGAGAGCATCGAGCGACAGGGGCAGGGCCTCCTCACGCTCATCAATCAACTGCTAGATATCTCTAAGGTCAAGTCGTCTGTAGGCGATTCGCGCACTTGTCGGGGCAATGTCACGGCCCATATAGCTATGATTGTGGACTCTTATCGTGACTACGCCTCTAGTCGAGAGATAGAGTTGACCTATCAACCCCAGGATCAGGTAGAGATGAACTTCGTGCCTGACTATGTCAATAAGGTCTTCAACAACTTGCTCTCCAACGCCTTTAAGTTCACCCCACCTCATGGCAAGATCAGTATCACCCTATGGCGCGCCGACGACTCTGTGTACATCGATCTATCCGATACGGGGCATGGTATGGACCCAGAGACGGTAGAGCATGCCTTCGATCCGTTTTATCAAGCTGAGAGCGAATCCAAGCACATTGGCACAGGCATCGGCCTGGCTCTGGTCAAGCAGATCGTCCAGGTGTCTAAGGGGCAGATCACCATCGAGAGCAAGGTGGGCGAGGGGACTACCTTTCACATCGTCGTGCCGATCATCAATGACGAAACAGTTCCACAGCAGATCCTATCGGCTGCTACTAATACGCCCGTTTTGCCACAATTAGAGGCTGATCTGCAGGATAGTGAGTGTGAGGAGGACGAGCCGTGCCGTCTGCTCGTCGTAGAGGACAATCATGACATAGCCCATTACATCGGGTCGCAGTTTGAGGATCACTATAGTGTCTTCTATGCGACCGATGGCGAGGAGGGCTTCAAGAGAGCTGTGGAGCTAGTGCCTGACATCATCATATCGGATCTGATGATGCCTGGTGTCAATGGCCTAGAGCTGTGCCGACAGATACGTAGCAACGAGATTGTAAATCATATACCGATCATCATCGTTACGGCAAAAGTCTCTGAGGAGGAGCGCATCAAGGGTATAGAGGCTGGAGCTGACGCTTATCTTACCAAGCCCTTTAACACGACCGAGCTGCGCATGATGGTAGAGCGGCTCCTCGATAGTCGCAAGACGTTACGCCAGAAGTTTGCCCAGATAGTCATCAAGGGACAAGAGCCGGACGAGCCTGAGACAAATAAACTCGAGGAGGCCGACATTACCTTCTTGACGAAGCTGTCTGCGCTAGTAGATCAGCAGATCAGCCAAAATAAGACTCCTAACGTCGAGGAGATTGCAGCTACATTCTACATGAGTAGTCGCCAGCTATATCGCAAGCTGAAGGCTCTCACCGGCTACGCTCCCTCGGCTTATATCCTACGGCTCAAGATACGTAAGGCGTGTGAGCTGATGGACGCAGACGCGGAGATGAGTCTCACAGATGTCGCCATCCAGAGTGGCTTCGATACTTACTCCAACTTCTCTCGCTCATTCAAGAGCGTCTGCGACATCTCTCCCTCTAAGTATAGGGATCAGAAAAACATCTTGACGGCTTAAGACTAAATCATCGCATTAGCACAAGACAACTCGTGCCGTGTGGCTTGCTACACGGTACGACATCATCGCGAGACTGTTGCAAAAGTCTCATCGCAGGAGGTTGCTGACTACTCACACAGCGGCTTCCTCTTTTTTTGTCCTTGCCTATAGCCTGTGAGCCTCCTCCTCCTCGGCAAACTCCAGTTTCCTCGTATAAAACTCCAGTTTCTTCCGTATGAAACTTTAGTTTCACCTAGGTGGCACAAAAGTTTCAATCTGATGCACTGATAGTTAGTTGAAACAGCAAAATGAGGGGGTGGGGGGAAGCATTCGCTTTGCACTATAGTCTCGGAGGCAATCGCTACTTGAGACTGTTGCATAAAGGCGAATCGCTGTGTTGCTTTCGGGATTCGGCTTCGGTCACATACGGATGTATGCTCCCTTCAGACCTCACCCTCAGCGCCTTGCGCTTCATCCTTTCTGCAAAGTCTAGACAATCTTGCAAGCAAGATTGTGAGACTGTTGCAAAAGTCTCTACTTGAGTGCTCCATTTGGACCTTTACGCCTGCATTTCACCGAGAGGTGGGGTGGGGGTGAGATCTTGTCCTTATTTTCTCACTTATCACCAGTAAGCACTTATACACTAGTGTGTTAGGTTACTTGTCATGTCCGAAATTGATAAGTGGTGGTATGTAATCCTGTCCGATTTTGATAAGTTTTTGTCCGCAAATGATAAGAGATTTAGGCATATCGAGGTTTAACTTTGCAACAGAAACAAGAGGAATAGACTCCCGACTGTGTTCACGAGATGAACATTAGGTCGATGAGCTACCTCTCTGCTCAGGATTAGTTACGAACCCGTAATTGCAAATCGTATGAAAAATAGACTTCTCTCCCTCCTTCTCTCCCTGCTTGCCATTACAACATGGTGTACGGCGCAGGATGTAGGGATCAAGACCAATCTCCTCTACTGGGGGACTGCTACACCCAATCTAGGTGTCGAGGTTCGGGTCGCACCGCGCTGGACCATAGACCTGTCGGGTGGGTACAACTTCATCAATCCGATCAATAAGGAGACGGGGATGAAGTGGCTACACTTTTCCGTCCTACCTGAGGCTCGTTACTACCTCTGTGAGGCGTTCAACGGGCATTTCTTCGGCCTTCACGGGCTGGTCGGTTTTTACAATGTCAATAGGCTCGACATACCCATAGGTCGCCTCAAGCACCTCAAGGAGTACCGTCTGCAGGGGTGGGGCTATGGTGCCGGCATCACCTATGGATATGAGTGGGTGCTCGGTAAGCACTGGAACCTGGAGGCATCGATCAGTGCGGGCTACATACTCTTTGACTATACGCGGTACAACTGTGAGCACTGTGGCAAGATCGTCGCCAAGGAAAAGAAAAACTACCTAGGCCCGACCAAAGCGACCCTCTCACTCATTTACCTCTTCTAATCGTACAACCCCACCAAAAGCAGCAGAAGATATGAAACACGCTATATTACATCTCACGACGCTCGCTCTAGTTGCTCTGGCGATGCTATGGCTCCCGACAGAGGGTGTAGCTCAGGAGGCTCCTAATCCACTAGAGGGACTCAGAGTCAGCTCTCAGACGGTCGCAACGAGACAGGGAGCCAAGGCGGTCATTGACTTTGATCTAGACCTTACCCAGATGCAGCGACTGAAGAGCAATACGGTGCTAAAGGTAGTGCCTACGTTACGGGCCAACGATGGCTCTGACCAGCTCGACCTGCCAGCGATCTCTATCTCGGGTCGTACGCGGGCTATCATGCTACGTCGCACGGGCGAAGAGGTCGATATAATTCGCAACAAAAGTGGTGAGCAACACTACCACTACACGACCGAGGTACCCTTTGCGCTATGGATGAAGGACGCCTCACTACTCTTTGATGCTAAGGGCTACGGTTGCGCAGGGTGCGACCTAGGTGACTACACTACCCTACTGACACCTCATGCGCTCGCCCCACTCTACCAGCCCACCTACCGCTATGCGCTGCTCGTACCTGAGGGCGAGGAGACCAAGCGACGAGAAGAGAGCCTCACGGCTATGATTACCTTCCCAGTCAATAAGACAAACCTTAATCTGAACCTCGGCAACAACCGCTCTGAGGTCAAGCGTATAGACAAGAAGCTCCAGGAGCTGACGACCAATAGTGCGCTAACCGTCGATGCCCTCTCACTAACTGGGTATGCCTCGCCAGAGGGGCATGCAGAGCTTAATCAGAAGCTCTCCGAGGGCCGTGTCGAGAGCATAGCAGCTTATCTCGTACGCACCTACCCACGCTTCAAGGGGCACTACACTTCTCAGGCTATGGGTGCCGACTGGGACGGACTACGAGAAGCTATCGAGGAGAGTAGCGTAGAGCATAAGGAGCAGATACTACAGATCATCCAAGAGACTCCTGCCGACAAGCGCACCGAGGCTCTCCGCGCTATTGACCAAGGGCAGACCTACGCTCACCTGCTACAGACTTACTACCCGCCACTACGTCGCACGGTCATCACCTTCTCCTTTGTGGTCAAGGGCTTTGACCTAGCCGAGGCGAAGGGGGTCATCAAGACGCACCCGACCCACCTCAGCCTAGCCGAGGTCAATCTGGTGGCCAATAGTTACCCAGCTGGTAGTGCCGAGCGCTACGAGACCTGGGCGATTGCTGCAGACGCTTTCCCCAATGCTGTCGAGCCAGCGACCAATGCGGCGATCATGGACTTTGAGGCGGGTCGCTATGCGCAGGCCGTCAAGTTACTAGAGCGCTATAAGAAGAATACGAAGCTCTACACCATCTTGGGCATCGCCTACGCCTATAATGGACAGTATGATGATGCTCGTACCTACCTAACCAAGGCTGCACAGCTCGGACTGCCCGATGCTCAGTACAACCTCGATGAGTTCCTACACTACATGCAGGACAACTTCTAAGCAGATAGCAAACAATACAAACTATATATTCACCACTAATCAAATCAACTATTATGAAAAGTAAGCTTTTCCTACTGAGCCTCGTGGCTCTCATGCTCGCCTTCACAGCGTGCAACAAGAATCAGGACGAACCACAACAGTCCGAGACAGACGCTACCATCAGCGTATCAGTTAAGTCGGCCGACCTCAGAGCTTATGAGGATGGCGCAGGCAATGAGGACAAGAAGGTCCAGAAGCTAGCCGTCATGGTTTACCAGGGTCAGGCACAGGTTGCCTACAAGGAGGCTGCCACGGCTGGTGATCTCGAGGTCAAGGATATCGAGACCACAGCTGGTGCTAAGACACTCGTAGTCGTAGCTAACTATGCTAACAAGAATCTCAAGGGTCTCTCCCTCGACAAAATTAAGGCTCTAACGCACACACTCTCTGCTGATGACCAGGACCCCACCAAGGGTACCTTCATGCTCACCGCAGAGCCTGTATCTGTCACCCTCAAGAAGGGCAACAACTACTACGGCTACGCAGATGGTGACGGTAATCGTCTTTCTATAGATAAGCCTATCGAGCTCCAGCACATCCATGCTGGTATGGCTCTAACGAACCTTACTGTAAAGTTCGCAGAGTCTTACGCAAAACTCTACAACGTCAAGTTTGACGAGGGTCAGCTGATAGCTCTCATCGCTAAGGCTCAGTCCAATGTCTTCGGTAAGCCTCTCGCCAACACTGATGCTAACTACTTCTATGGTGTCAAGCTCTTTGGCAAGACGGACGCTAAGTACACTCCAGCAGCGGCTAACTACACTGAGATGGCCGAGCTCAAGATGGATCTCAAAGAGACAGGTGAACAGGAACGCAAGGGCTTCTATATCCTAGAGAACAACTCTGCAGAGCACCCCACCATCCTCTGCCTCAAGGCTACGCTCACACAGGCTGACGGCTCAGACCTAACGGCTGATCAAGCTCAGCAAGCTGTAGAGGCTGGCTGGATTGTATCTACGACAGATCACTCAACCTACTACCCAGTCCTTGTCAACTGGGCAAAGGATGGCTATACCTACGCGGACGGTCATACAGCTAAGAACGCTATCGTACGCAACAACAAGTACGAGATTGCACTCACGATCACTGGTCCTGGTACGAACTCACCTGAGGATCCAACACAGGAGAAGGCTAACCTCGATGTCAAGTGCGAGGTTACTCCTTGGGTCATTGTCAAGCAAAACGTAGTCTGGTAGACCACGCCTTCACAGATAGCTTTAGAGCCACCGACTAGTGTGGTGGCTCTAGAGCCGTCTCTAACCACTCGGAGAGTCTGCATCAAGCGCAAGATCATACATCCTTCATAGTCAACATACGATCCCAAATGTTTGACGGCAGGCTCTCCACTTCTCTCTTCACTTTAAGCACCCCATTGAGACACTAATATGAATATCGTACAGAGATGGATCAATAAGACAGCGACCACGGCGTGGATAGTGTCGATGCTAGCCCTCTTGTCTGGCTGTATCGCAGAGGATCTAGAGGACTGTCCTCAACCATTCGAGCTGACCGTACGTGCTGTAGATATCTCCAACCAGGATATAACCTCTGATGGGGATGTAGAGAACGTGATACTCTTCACGTTTGATGAGAGCGGCAAGCGCCTGGACAAGATCCTCCTCAACGCCGAGGAGATTAAGTCGCGCAAGCCTATACACATCGAGCACTACGGCCCTAAGTCGCTCACTTTCGTCGCTTGGGGCAATGTAGCTCCTGCAGACATAGCACGGCTAGAGTCCGTACAGCGCATTGAGGATGTACAGATGCCACTACAGCGTATAGATGGCTTTGGGCAGTACCCCACAGACCTCTTCTCCGGTCGACTAGACCGAGAGCAAGTCTACGGCAAGCTCGAGCTAGGCAAGCCGGCTACGATAGACATCTGCCGGCGCACCTGTCAGGTCAATGTAACAGTTCTAGGCTATGAGCAGTGGCTCGATCGCCAGGGATATAAGCGACAAGCTTTTGACCCGACAGACTACGCTGCAGCACGGATACTCTTCGGCAAGTCCCTAGACAACTACGCTATAGCTGACACATACGGTGGTAACCCCACGACCTACCGTCTGACGGGCTCTCTAGATAGCTCTACGGGCGACTATCACATAGCACCCTTTAGGGTCTACCCGCCTATCGAGAGCAAGCCATTCCAGCTAGACTTCTACGTCGGCGACAACTGCTTAGAGAGCTTTACCAAGGACTCACGAGGCACGCTCCTACTACCTGAGATAGGCAAGATGCTCAACGTACTCATCGACATGCGATCTGGAGATATATCCGTGCAGGTCGTTGTGACCCCGTGGAATGTCGTACATCAGTTTGTCATCTACTAAAGTCTCATTCACATGCAAAGCTTGAAATCCTATGAAACCATATAGACCTATACTTACAACGCTGCTCGCACTATCGGCACTCCTCTTGACAGTGCTCTCAGGGTGTAAGCGCAGTGAGCTGAGAGAGACTTTAGAGCCTGCCACCGTACAGCTCTCTATCCCGACGATGACCCTGCGCGGGGGGCAGCTCCTCGTAGAGGACTTGCCCGTGCAGACGATCCGTATCCTAGTCTTCAATCAGACTGGAGGAGCTCTAGATGCACAGCAGAGCTTTAGCACGCCAACCAATCTCAGCGACTGGCTACGCGTGAAAGCTCACGAAGGTGAGAAGGATATCTACGTCATTGCCAACGAGAGCCCTGCTATGAGCGACGCACTCAATAAGATTGTCTTCAAGCAAGACCTGCTCGGTATGGCTATCCCAGAGACGGACCCCAGTAGTGTGACGGAGCCCAAGCCGATAGTTATGATAGGTCAGGGTACAGCTACCCTTACGAAAGAGCAGACTACCAAGACCGAGATTGCACTCATTCGCTCAAGAGCTAAGATCACGCTTGACTTGAAGCAGGAGACGGCGACCGACGACGAAATCATCATCCGTAGCGTGTCAATCAGTCGCTTGCCTAAGACCAGTATGCTCTTGACACCAAATCCTTATAGCTTGGGGGCTACATGGATCTACAGCAAAGCTGAGGAAGCTACGCTGGTCAACAACGCAGACGCTACCTCTTACATCCCCGACAAGACCCTCTACACCTACGAGAGTCTCGATAGCGATACGGCAGGTCATGCGCCTATACTGATCATCGAGGCGCTCTACAACGGAGTCCCTACGACTTATACGGCCTATGTCAATGATAAAACGAGTAACGCGAAACATCACTACGCACTGCAGCGCAATCATCACTACCAGCTGACAGGTACAATCACCAAGATTGGAGTGCACAATGCATTACTGCTGAAGACGGAAGTCTTGCCCTGGGATGTAGAGACGAGTGAGAAGAAGCTCGAGGTGCCTAAGATCGTGAGCCTCTCTCCCGATCCTACAGCGACCTACTACGTGACCGATACGGAGGCTGCTGAGTTCAAGGTCAAGATAAGCTCCAGTAGCGACCCCTCTAAGTGGCGCGCCACACTGACCAATGCGCTCGACTTCCGCTTTGACATCACAGGGGGATCCGTACGAGAGGGATTAGCCGATGGCACTACCGAGTACACCGTTCGGGTAATCGCTACGAAGCCCGCCGGCGTTAACCTGCGCTGCACGCAGCTACTCTTCACCTCAGAGTATCTAGACCTAGTAGGGGCAGGGATGCCTGAGGAGGGTATCAAGATCTGTCAGAAGCATGCTTAGCAAACCATTAGAAGCATCCTAGATTATGAATAGACTTATAGATATATCCACCCGTTTGGTCGGGTATGCCTTGATACTGCTGATGGTATCAGGATGTATAGCGGAGAGACCCGTGGCATGTCCTGATGACGACGCCTCCTCAGCGCAGCTATCCCTACGACTAGCCGTGCAGGAGATCCGCTCACTACGTGCTACAGAGGCTGGGGACGATGCACTCAATGAGAACCAGATCGAGCGTCTTCAAATCCTCTTTTACAAGGGAGGAACGCTCTACTGGTCAGTCTCACCAGCTCCCGCTACTGACGGCAACTACAGTATACCGATCCCAGAGGCTCAGCAACAAGGCTTCGACGGTAGCTCTATGTACAATGTTTACGTCGTGACCAATATGGCCTTCAAGGCACCACAGCAAGAGAACGATCTAGCGAAGATTGTAGTCACCGAGTCGGTCGCTAAGTTGCCTAACGCTAAGTTTGTCATGCAAGGTCAGACCTCTAAGAAGATTAACTTAGGGACCCCTGAGGGCAAGCAGCTCGGTGCCGTTGAGCTACGTCGTGTAGCCAGCAAGCTACGCATCACGCCTACCGTGCAGATCACAGGATATGAGCTAGGTGGCGAGATACAGGTCAAGTTCGTTGGAGCCGTCAGCCAAGGCTACCTCACAGCTGAAGAGGTGGCTACTGGAGCTAACTCCATCGACTACGCCTACCGAGCTACTTCGAACAAGGAGCCACAACTCTTCTACTCCTATTATAATAAGTGGAGTAGCAACGATGAGGCACCTTACTACCTTCTCACTGTACCCCTCAAGAAGGCGGGCGCAACGACCGCAGCAGATTACTACTATCGCGTAGCGCTCACGCCTGCGGAGCCACACTTTACGGCGAATAAGCTCTACGATCTGAAGCTCGGCATCCATAAGCTCGGCTCCACAACTCCCGAAGAGCCTGTATCAATCACTGGCACGCTCTCTATCCTCCCCTGGACTCTCTGCGATGATCAGTATGACCTCCCAGCAGCTAACTATCTAGAGGTGTCAGAGAAAGAGGCTCATATCTACAATGTGGAGACTCATACCATATCTTATGAGTCCTCTAAAAAGCCAGTCACGACCCAGATCGTGGAGGTTAGCTTCAGCTATGTCAATGGAGCTACGGGAGTGGCGACAACAGACAACATTTCCTCCTCTAGTGATCAGTACCCGACGGTTACCGTAGTGGGCAATCAGATTCAGATTGAGTCAAGGATTCCAATCAACAATGTGCCTAAGAAGATCCGCATTAAGGTCAGCAATGGCATCGCAGGACTAGACAAGGAGGTGACAGTGTACCAGTACCCCTCGCTCTTTGTTGTCAATACAATTGGTGTGAAGTCTTCGATCAGGCCCGACGGAACCTTGGCAGATGATCTTAACAACAAGGCCATCTACCGTATCACCGTGCAGAACCCACCAAAAGGTAAGATTCTGGGCTTTCCACCGAGGGAGATGACAGACTTCTGGCCAGGAGATTGGTTCGTAGGAAATACAGGTTTTTGGGGAACTTTTGTTGAGCGTTGGGAGCTAAACAATGGAGAGAAGATCTCTAAGCTTACCACGAAGCGTGATGCTGAGACTGCTCAGATGGTTTCGCCCAGCTTTGAGCTTGCCTCTCAGCTTGGAGCCACAGAGCGATGGCCTTACCTAGAGTATGGTTGGTATTATAGCAGGGGTAAGTGGATTGAGACTAGCAAGATAGGAGCCTATAAGGAGACCGCTCTGTGCGACTGTGCTCTCTATACAGAGACGCGCATAGTCAATGGCAAGGAAGTGATCCTCGATGACTGGCGACTGCCGACGGAGGCTGAGATTAGACTGATAGACCAACTACAGAACGACCCCAACAGTGCTGTCCAGTCTATTATGACTGGAAACTACTACTGGGACGCTCAAAACGGAAATGGAGCTACAAAGATGAGTAAGCCAAGCCCTGGTTCCCAAGGCTCTTCCACCCGAGCTTTCACCCGTTGTGTGCGAGATGTCAAGGAGCCGACCATTCAGTCACATGTACCGTACAGATTAGACCGATAGAAAGTTATGACTAGGACGAAGATATTTCTATACCCCCTCCTGCTGCTATTAGCCTTTATGGCACTGTTTGCGTGCCAGCAGGAGCAGCGTACAGCTCCCGTAAGTCAGGATGGAGAGCGGGTCTCTGTATCCCTCTCGGTAGATGTACCGCACTACGCCCCCATGCGTGCTATGCAAGAGGATATTGATGAGAACAAGATTGACCGGCTAGAGCTACTCGTCTTCAACGAGGAGGGACTGATGGCAGACTACGCCCTCGCTAAGGATCTGACCAAGCAGAACGATGGCAAGTACACCTTCACCGCCCAGTTGAAGCCACAGAACGCTCCCTGCGTCATTCACTTTGTAGCCAACCGCAACTATGGGGGTAGCGACTCGGGTAGGCAGTACCTAGGACGTAAGGAGAGCGATGTGCTCCTCTCAGACCTCGTGACTATGACCGAGGTCAGCCAAAAAAAGAGCATCCCGATGTGGGCTCGCAAGAGTTACTCTGAGGTACAGGAGAATAGCGACCTAGGAGAAATCAAGCTCCTACGCTCTATGGCCAAGTTTACACTAGATTGCCACACTGGAAAGCTCACCGATGTCTCCTACACACTATGTAATAGCTACGACTGTGGCACCGTGGCTCCCTTCAAGCGAGCCGCGCTTCCAAACCTAAACGAAGCTTTTAGTGTAGACAACCGTGTGCCGACCGTGCCCAGAGAGACCTTTCTAGACAATGGAGATGCGGGCCTCGGCTGGTACGCAAGTGGGGCTTCTATTTACGGCTTCGAGCGAAGGAACAAGGCGGCAAAGCCTATCTCCTGCCTCGTCATACGAGCTAAGTATGATGGAGCTACAGACTACTCCTATTACAAGCTCGACTTCGTCAAGAGTGCCAACCGTCTAGAGCGTTACGACCTCATCCGCAACTACTGGTACAAGATGACCATTCAGGACGCCTTAGCTACCGGAGCCTCCACCCTAGACGAGGCACTCGCCGGACCCGCGGTCAATAACCTCGCACTCTCTGAGGAGCTGCAAGCCTACCCCTCTTACTCCGACGGTAAGGGACGACTAGAGGTCGAGGCGAGTAGCTATATCTTGATACATGGAGAGGGGACACTTACCTTTAAGGCGAACTATTACCCCGAGGGCAGTGCCACAGCTCAAAATGATAAGCTCCAGGTCGTTGCCGTGCGCAATGAAACCAACTACCCCGCCATAACAGATGATAGTCAGGTCACTATCACGCCAGCTGGAGTCATCACGGCAACGCTCCAACCGGCTCAGCCTGGAGAGAGACGAATCTCCGACATTATCGTAGGGGTAACAGGTGACCCCGATCTCATGCGCATCGTCCGTGTCGAGGTGAGAGAGCCTTACAGCTACGAGCTCTTCGAAGTGAATGGACAACCTGCAAGCGAGAATGCCGTCACGGCTGACGTCCATGGGCAGAAGGGTGCACTCTCTTTCGTTATAACCCTACCAGAAGACTTTAAGGCTCAACAGCTACCGATGCGCCTGCGCTTCTTTACGGAGCACTTCTATCCAGATGTAACAACGGAGGATGTCAGTATGGGCAAGTTCTCCTTCGGCCTTGCCAAGGATGGTGCAAATCCAGTGGGTCGTCCCTGCTACACGACCATCATCACCAAGCTGCCGACAGACCGGACACTCAGGTGCACCTTCCTCTCGAACAAGAGCGACTGCTCCGAGACCATTGAGGTGGTATCGGTCGAGAATCTCTTTGACACACAGCGTGTCATCGTCAAGGCCAACTAAGTAGCTCTAGAGGGGGGCTCTACTACTTAGTTGAGCTAGTGAGGCTGTTACTCCTTGTGGAGTGACAGCCTCATGTTTTTTTTTGTGGGGGGGGTACGTGTAACGATTTGTAGGGACGCACGGCTCGTGCGTCCGTTGTATCAAAACGGGACCGCGTCCGTCCCCGTTAAAAACCACTATGCTGTAACATTTGATGCAACGGACGCGGTCCCATCGTTCGGGGACGGACGCACGAGCCGTGCGTCCCTACAAAGGGTTACACGTCCCAGCCGTTATACGTCCCGTGCAGGGGCGGTTAGATGAGGGCGCGGCGACGACCGGTGGCATAGAGGAAGGCGATCTCGATGAGCCCCGACAGGATGACGATGACGACGAAGGCGATCAGCTTCACCTGCAGCAGCACAGCGACCAAGGCTCCAAGCGCGATGACCGCAAGCGAGAGGAGTTGGTTGACGAAAACCTCACGGTTGCGCCCATTGGCCGTGAGGACCAGCTCGATGAAGAAGCCCGAGATGAGCCATATAGGGATCAGTGTCGTCATCAGTAGGAAGACGGGTAGGATGAGATCCTCTATCGGTCCATTGCCCATGATCCAGATGATCGGCTTGGCGGCCAGCATCAGTGCCCCCATACAGGCGATACCCATCAGCAGTTCGCCACGCAGTATCTTGTGTATGCGCTCTGTCGTATAGCTGGTGCTGACCGAGGGAAAGAGTGCCACATTGAGCTGCTTGGTGATATACATGACGACGCTGACGATCTTCATCGAGAAGTCGTAGCCTGTCAGGGAGGTCATGCCAAAGAGCGAGCCGATGACGAGGTTGAGACCGGCCGACTTGACCGTCATCACCAGATAGGAGAGGAAGAGTGGCGTAGCCTCTCGCAGGAGGGCGAAGCTTTTGCGCAGTGAGGCGAGGCGGAGCGAGAGCTTTTCGCGCCATAGGATATAGCCGAAGGCGATTCCCGCCGAGAGTATATTGCTCGCTGAGGCGAGTAAGGTGTAGCGCGCCATGTCGTGGGGCGTGAGTACCCAGAGGATGATGGCGACGGCTAGGAGCACCTTGGTGGCGATCTGTATGTAAAGGTAGATGCGTGTGCGCTGGATGCCTATGAAGTACCAGTTAGGCATGAAGACACAGCCCACGACAGAAAGGAAGCTCGCCCAGAGGAGCGTGCGGTAAGGCGCCAAGGCTCCGACCCATAGGACGATAGGCAGAAAGAGCAGGAAGGAGAGGAGGAGCAGATAGAGTCGACTAGAGATGATCAGCGAGGTGATGTGTGACTTGCCAGCTAGGTCGCGCTCCTTGTCGTAGTGCGCTAGGTAGCGTGTGCCGATCATATCTAGTCCGTAGGTCACTAGCGTGGTGAAGTAGGTGATGATCGAAAAAGCGTAGACATAGGCTCCGTACGCCTCGGCACCGACACGATGAATCAGTATCGGGTAGATGATCAGATGAAAGGAGGAGTTCAGCACGTTGATCAGTCCGAGAGAGAGGAAGTTCTCTAGGACTAGTCTATTCCCTCTGACCATAGCGCATAGTCTCTGGAGGAGGTTTTTCGGTGCGGGAAGGGGCGTTTGGTTCATCTGACGGGATCGGGTGGAGTAGGCTGAGGCTTATCTAGCTTCAGTACGAGGACAAAGGTACGAATTTAGAGGTTAGAGATTAGAAATTAGAGGTTAGAAAGCTGTTGGCTGGGGCTATCGGAGCCATCAGAGCCATCAGAGCTGTTGGAGCTATCAGAGCTATCGGAGCTATCAGAGCCATCAGAGCTATCGGAGCTATCGGAGCCATCAGAACTATCAGAGCTATCGGGACTCCGATCTCTAACCTCTAACCTCTAACTTCTAACTTCTAAGCTCTAACCTCTAATCTCTAATGCAACTCCGATGGATAGGACCTCGCAAGAGGTCCGACGAATCATAGCCGTGGGTCGGAGGGGCAAAGCCCCGAACGACCCACGGGGACAAGACGATAGCAGCTTATCGACCCCTTGTGGGTCGGACTAGACGCAGCTTATAGTTACAGCTCCAGTCCGACCTCCCACAATGGGGAGGTCGCTTACTTCACATGGCACTCCTACCCCCAGTCGTTCGGGGCGTAGCCCCTCCGACTGGGGGCTATGATTCGTCCGACCGCAAGCGGTCGTATCGCTCCGATCCCTCCGATTGTTCCGATTCACTCCGATACCTCTAACCTCTAATCTCCAATCTCTATTTACATATCTTTACGGGGGAATTCGTCCGATTCCCTCCTTTCTCGAATATCCACGTGGGGAATCTCAAATCTCCA
>OHTB01000281.1_pt1 | contig 32051 bp, 28 predicted proteins | sample 1578771 | NCBI WGS metagenome assembly OHTB01 (sample SAMEA3879516, study PRJEB24766) | human gut metagenome | biome: human-associated habitat; feature: feces | place: USA | collected 1985/1987 | reverse complement strand
ATATTTATTTTTATTTGAATAATTGTTTGTTAATATAGATATTTTCTGATATGAATGATTCTTTTAATGAATTAACTCTTTCCAATTATTGGGACGGACGGTTTCCGGATACAGGATTTGCCCGTAAGAGCTATACCAACCGTATCTTTGGCTACATAGGCAACAAACTGATAAAGGTGTTGTTCGGACAGCGTGGTGCAGGCAAGTCTTATTTGTTGCGTCAGATTATGGTACATTTGCTGGATGAAGGAGTATCGGCGCGAAACGTGTTGTATATCAGCCGGTCGTTTACCGATTCCGGGTTCATTTCCGGACGTGGAGGGCTTGAAGATCTTCTTTCCGTCTATCGTGAGCGGCTTCATCCCGTGGGGAAGATCTATATATTCATTGAAGAAATACAGAATATCGATGGTTGGGAGGAGTTTGTCCGTGCACATTCACAAGATTACGTCAATAGTTGCGAACTGTTTATCAGTGGTTCGAACAGGGGAATGATTCCTTGTGATACCGAAGGAATCCCGGACCGGCACTATGTCAGTTTTGAGGTCTTTCCTTTCAGTTATGCCGAATATATCGAAAAGGAGTCGGAAGAAGTTTCGGATAAGAGTTATGCTTCATATATGGAACAGGGAGGTTTGCCCCGTCTTTCAGCTTTTCCGTCGGAAGAGTCAAAATGGAATTATGTTTCCTCTCTCAAAGATACCGCGTTGTTTTGTGATGTCGTAAAGCGCTACCGCATTAAAGATCCCCGTCTTTTTGAAGATACGCTTATTTATCTGGTGGAGCATTTGTCCGGGTTGGTATCGGTCACCAATCTCGTTTCTCATTTCACTGCGCAGAAACGGAAGACGAGTTACGATACCATTGCCAATTATATCAGTTATCTGGAAGATGTTTTTCTTATCCACCGCGTGGAGCGTTGCCAGGTTCGCACGAAAGAGGTGGTATTAGGCACTTGTCGTTACTATATCAACGATTGGGCTTTTATGCATTATCTTTATCCTTTCTTTGTCCGCGAACGGGAGGTGAAGTTCAGGAATCATGTCTGTCTTGAATTGAAGCACGCCGGATATCGGGTTAATGTAGGTGTACACCGCAATAAGGTGATTGATTTTATGGCTCGCAAGGACGATCGCATTATCTATATTCAGTGTGTTTCTACTTTGGAGAATGAGGTAGCTATGCAGGCTTCGTATGCTTCGCTGGAGTCGATACAGGATAATTATGAAAAGTGGGTGGTATCTCTTGACAAAACGATGCTGCCGTCAAAAGAAGGTATACGCCATATACAAGCCTGGAAGTTGGCGGAAATGCTGTAGGGGATATATGAGAAGATAGGCTTTTCCCCCGTTAGTAAATTTAACAATGTTAATGAAGATTTCGTGATGTATGTCTTTGCTGTGTAAGATATACATATCTTGAGTATAAAAGAATGCATTCTTTGATCACAAAAGATAGTATTTAACAGGATGTTAATATTAATTTCTTGTCAAGAGAAATATTGCTTTTCTTACTTCTGATTTCTTTTATATGATACGTTGATATACAGTGGTTTATGTGTTTTCTGATAACTGATGGTAAAACAATGTGTTTTGCCGGGATGACAAGGAGTCTTGACTGATACTTGCTGATTTGGCAACTTAAATGGGCGTGCCGGAATAGCCGATTATCGGTTGTGTCCCGTTTGTTCTTTTTCCGGCACGCCTTTTTCCGGTATTTTTATGCTTTTGACCATCAGGAACTTCTAAGCACTTTTATGATATATTTTCCCGGTGCTTCAATTTTGTTCCAGTGTGTTTTTGCCAATAGTTTCCATATGGCTGTTCCTTTCCTGCCGTAATCGGACAGTCTCAGTATGGCTGTAATTTCTGCGATCTCCTTCACTTTGTGCAATTTGAGGTTCTCTAACAGTCCATAGTAGTTGTGCGTATGTTCATCGAGGGTATAGTCCGGGGGCAAGGGCAGGAGTGCATAATTATCCTCATATCCATCCTTCTCCCCCGTGGGGGGATTAGAGGGGGGAAGTTCTTTACTTTTCTCTGCTTTACTTTGCTTTACTTTACTTTGTCGGAAAATGTCTGCATTTTCTGCATTCAACTCCGTTTCTGTCCGCACACTGTCTGCATTTTCCGTGTTCAGCTTCATTTCTGTTTGCATATTGTCTGCATCGTCCTGTTTTTTGCATTCATTTTTGCTGTTGTTTTTGTTGTTGCTTTTGCTGTCTGTACACTCTATCAGTAGGTACGGGAGCTTGGCTAAATCCCTCTTTCTCCGGCTTGTAGCTTCCATCCACACCTTCTGGATTTCCGTTGAAGTCAGAATTTCATATTTTTCGTAACTCTCCTTGTCGAAAAATTCTTTTTCCACAAGCATATTTACGATATCTCCCATAGTTTCCTTGTCGTATTCCGGTCCTAATTTTCTTGCAAAAATCATGCACTGTTCTTTTCCCCAAGGGATATAATATCCGTCCGTATAAATCTTGCACAATAACATGATCACCGCATACGGCCCTTTTATCCCGAATATTGCTGTGAGCAGTTCTATTTTGTCGCAATGGAAAAATCCCGTCAGTAACGGGAAGTAATTGATTCCGATATATTCTATTGCCATAACATCTTATCCCATTACCCTCCATTCCAGAAAATTCTCCATTTGAAATGTTCTCCATCCCTGTTCATCTATATCCCAATAGACTACTGCGGCTTCCACGTTTGCGGGATTATATTTTTTGTGAAATTCCGCTTCATAATACCTTAGCGTAGCTTTCACGAATTTGAACTTCCCGTTTTGTTTGTAGAATGCGATGACGGCATGTCCGTATTGCATGTAGTCCAATAGGGCTTCCAGGTGTTGTGCCATCCATTTGGCGGTATTTTCGGAATAGTTCTTTTCCTGCATAATACGTTTTTCCCATTTCCGTTTCATGGCTTCGCTCTCTGATACCGTCCTTGTTAAATTTTTCATGATATAATTTTTAATGATGAATACCTTGCTGCGTCTATGCAGCTTTAGGCGGTGGCAAAGATACGTCTGTCCGTCTCTGAAACGGATTAAGAAAATGCCTGTCTTTTTTCATTCGTTTTTTTCTTTATTCCTTTGCCTTTTTTTTAACTTTCCTGTCTTCGTTTATGATGGTGGAGATGTAGTTTGTAATGGAGCTGATATTTAGTGGCTTGTACTTCCCATCCACAATGTATCCCAGTATTTCTGCCTTTGCTATAAATCGTGCAAGTGAGACTTGTGATGTCTTGATATTTCTACCCATACTTCCTTGATGATAAATGGAAATTAAATATCTGATGACGTCTTCGTGGTTGGAAATAATACCTTTTATCTCTTCTTTGTTATCTTTCTGTTTGTGCTCATTAATGCTTTGGTTATTAGTGTTTAACGGTTTTGTTGACTTGCTTTCAGAAGTGTTTTCATTACATCCTTTTGTCTTTCTTTTTTGTTCATGATCTCTGTTCTTGTTTTGTTAATGGTTAAAATATTTAAAAACGTCAAAAGTAATAAAGTAATTTGAATAAAGATAAATGAATGGGGGAGAATATAATGAAAAGATAATGTTTGGAGTAGTATTCAATTGAAGTACAATGTGATATGATGAAATAAAAAAGTGTTTCAATAAACGTTCGTTTAATTGAACACCTTTTTTACACATCATATATAAGGAAGTATTTCATAAAAGTATACATGCAAAATCTCAGTTCTATTTTCTTAATATACGTCTATTAATCAATCTGTTAAACATCACAAAACAAACAAAATATCATTTTTTATAATAAACATTTTGCCATTATAAAAATACCATCTATCTTTGCGTTCAATTAAACGAACGTCTATTGAAACACTTTTTCAGTTTTATCATTGTTTCGTTCAATAAAAAATATTTCGGAATTAGTTACGGTTTGATAGAGAAAAATGTCTCATTCAAACCGCGAAGCGCACCCAAAATCCTGGTTTTAATCTTTTACTAAACTATAATAAGTGTCTGATATACAAAAGAAATGGTTTGCTGCTCGTGTTAGAGATAAACAAGAATTTTTAGTTCGTAGTTGGATTGAAAAATTGAGGACAGAAAATGTGCTTGATGTAGAATACTATCTTCCCACTCGAATTGTAGTCAGGCAGCTGAAATATCGCCGAAAAAAGGTAGAAATACCTCTTATTAAAAATTTAATCTTTATACAGTGTACCAAGCAGACAGCTATTGATCTGGCTAATCAGTATAGTATCCCGCTTTTTTATATGAAAGATCTCTTTACCGGCAACATGCTTGTTGTTCCGGACAAGCAGATGGATGACTTCCGTTTTGTGTTGGATCTTTCTCCCGATGGTGTCAGTTTTGATAATAGCGCTCTTGTTGTCGGCAGTAAAGTAAAAGTCGTGAAAGGTGAATTTGCTGGTATCGAAGGTAAGGTCGGTATTGAAGCCAATAAAACTTATGTCATTATTCATATTCAGGGTGTTTTGACCGCCAATATCAAAATACCCAAAAGTTATTTGAAACCAATCGAATAAAAATATCAAATTATTATAATGGAATCATTCACAACGAAAGCTTTGGAGCTTCAGCGTTTGGCCCACCAATTACTGTTTTTTGAGGAAGACGCATCTCTCTATTCTGATGATTTTTGCAGACAAAATCGTACGGTTCTCACTCTTAGCGATACCTTGTATTCTCTTTGGAATACAGCAGGCTCTCTTATGCCGGAAGAGGATGCGGAAGTTTGTCTGGCTCTATTAATGGGGTATAATGCCACTATATACGGTGATAGCAATAAGCAGGAACATATTCAGCAGGTCCTTGATTGTTGTTGGAAGGTTCTGCCGCATCTGCCTGTTTCTTTACAGAAGCTTCGCCTGCTGACTTATTGTTATGGGGAAGTGTATGATGACGCTTTGTCTCGTGAAGCCCATGATATTCTGAAAAGTTGGGGTGGGAGAGAGTTGACTACTGAAGAGCAGGAAATAGCCGGTTTACTGGATAGTATGGAGGCAAATCCCTATCCGTGGGAAGAGATAGAGGAATAACTGGGATAAGGTGATTAATTAAAACAAAGGAAAATAAAAAAAGTAATTTAACGAATATGCAATTAAAATATTATTTATTGTTAGGATTGACCGCTTTGTTGGCATCTTGTTCTGCTCCGAAAGAGGTACTTTACTTGCAGGATATTACTTCTTTGAAAGAGGAGGTCATTGATAAGAACTATGAAGTAATCATTCATAAAGATGATTTATTGGCTATTTTAGTGAACAGTAAAGATCCGGAACTGGCGTTGCCGTTTAATATGCCGTTGATAAGTTTCCAAATTGGAAATCAAAATTTGGGACAACAGCGTGTATTAGGTTATCTTGTCGACCAGAATGGTGATATTGATTTTCCCATCTTAGGCAGGCTTCATGTAGAAGGACTGACGCGCATGCAGGTGACGGAATTGATAAAACAGAAATTAATGAATGAGGATTTGATAAAGGATCCTATTGTCACCGTTCAGTTTCTGAATTTTAAAGTTTCTGTAATGGGTGAAGTGGCTCGTCCGGGTACATTTGATATTTCCGGTGATAGAATAACGCTATTGGAAGCTTTGAGTATGGCAGGTGATTTGACTATTTATGGCCGTCGTGACCGTGTGGCTGTTATCCGTGAAAAAGACGGTAAACGTCGTATTCTTTATCATGACCTTCGTTCTTCTGATATTTTTCAGTCTCCCTGTTACTATTTGCAGCAAAATGATATCGTGTATGTAGAACCTAACAAGGCGAAGACGGGACAGAGCCGCATTAACTCCAATAATTCTGTGAGCGTTTGGCTGTCTGCCGTTTCGGTATTGGCTTCCATCGCTTCTTTAATGGTAACCATGTTTAAATAATCCGGATATAAAAAGAACAATGAATACTGAATATAAAAACAATGATGCCCGTAAGCAGGAGTCTGAAATTAATATCAGCGATATCTTCCATCTTGTATTGGCTAACTGGTACTGGTTTGTACTTTCTGTTCTGGTCTGTGGCGGCGTAGCTTTCTTTTATTTGAAATCTTCCTCCAAAGTATACAGCCGTATGGCATCCGTTCTTATCCGTGATGATTCCAAAGGTGGTGCCATGAGTGAATCGGCAGCTTTTGCCGATTTGTCTCTTTTCGGTGGTAAACGCAATGTGGACAATGAAGTACTTGTTTTCCAATCCCGTCATTTGATGGAAGAGGTTGCCCGCCGTTTACATTTGGATATGAGTTATAAGGTGAAGAATGGTCTCCGTAATGATGAGCTTTACACTCATGCTCCGGTAACAGTTTCTTTTCCTGAGGCGGAGGAGCGTCAGGTTATAAAAGTAGTGGTTACTCCTGTTGATTCCGCTACGGTACGTCTTTCTGGTTTTTCTTTAGCTGTAGGTGGTGGGGGAGTCCGTTCGGAAGAGGTTTTGGATGTACATCTGAATGATACGGTTTCTACTCCGATCGGTCCGATGGTTATCACTCCTACGTTATATTATACGGATGTCTTTTATGGTAAGCCCGTAAATGTGGTCAAATCCAATTTGGAGGGTGTCATCGAAGGGTATCGCGGCAGGTTGAAAGTTTCTCTTGCCGGTAAAACAACAACTATTATCAACTTGGTTTTGGATGATGTATCCACTGCCCGTGCAGAAGATATTCTGAACATGCTTATTGCTGTCTATAATGAGGATGTGATTAATGACAAGAACCAGATAGCGGTAAATACCTCCAAGTTTATCAATGAACGTCTGATTATCATCGAACGTGAATTGGGTAGTGTGGATGCCAATATTGAAAGTTTTAAACGCGAGAACCAGTTGACGGACATCACTTCCGAGACGGGTATGTATCTTGCCAATACGAGTCGTTATCAGCAGGAGGGACTTAGTCTGGAGAACCAGTTGAGTATTGCCAGGTACATTAAGGAATATCTGACAGATCCTCAGAAAAGTTCGGATCTGATTCCTGCCAATACCGGTATATCGGATAACAGTGTTGAGTCTCAAATTAAAGAATATAATGATGTTTTATTAAAACGTGATAAGCTTGTAGTAGGTAGTAGCAGTAAAAATCCGATTGTGATGGATTTAAATAACTCTTTGAGTGCCATGAAGCAGACGATTATCCGTTCGGTAGATAATCTGATTGTCGGGTTGAATATCCAATTGAAGAATATCCGTGAACAGGAAGAACAGACCACGAAGCGCATTGAGGCTGTGCCTGCCCAGCAGAAATATGTACTTACAGTGGAGCGTCAGCAGAAGATCAAGGAGGAACTTTATCTTTACTTGTTGAACAAGCGTGAGGAGAATGCTTTGACTCAGGCTATTACCGAGAGTAATGCCCGTATCATAGATGCTGCTTCGGGTAGCAGTGCTCCGGTGGCACCTAAAACAATGACAATTTTCTTGGCTTCCATTGTTTTAGGATTAGCTATTCCTGTAGGTGTATTTTGGTTGTTGAATGTGACTGATACCAAGGTTCGTACTCGTAAGGAGTTGGATGGAGTGCTTACTATTCCTTTCTTAGGCAATATTCCCCGTCACGGCAATAATAAGGGTGAGGATTCGGATGGTATTGTTGTCCGTGAAAACAGTCGTGATTCTGTCTCCGAGGCTTTCCGTATCATCCGTACAAACATGGACTTTATGCGTGTGAAGTCTGAAAAGTTACAGGTGATCATGTTTACTTCTGCGAATCCTGGGGCAGGTAAGACTTTTGTTTCAAGTAACCTCGCTATGAGTATCGCTCAGACAAATAAAAAAGTTGTCTTGGTTGATGTTGATATCCGTAAAGGTACCTTGAGCGGTATTTTTTCTAATTCTTCCAACCGTATGGGATTGACGCATTATCTTTCGGGAGGTACGGATAAGTTAGACGATATCGTTGGCAGGAGTGAGGAGTATGATAAATTGGATGTCATCTTTTCCGGTCCTGTTCCTCCCAATCCTGCCGAATTGTTGTTGAGTGAGCGCTTCGATCGTCTGATAGCAGAACTTCGTAAACGTTACGATTATATCATTGTCGACAATGTTCCTGCGGGTATGGTAGCTGATGCTTCTATTGTCAATCGTGTAGCCGATCTTACCATTTTTGTAGTCCGTTCGGGTGTGATGGATCGTCGTCAGTTGCCTGAATTGGAGAATATGTATCGTCAAGAACAGCTTCGTAATATGTCTGTGATACTGAATGGGGTTCCTTCAGACCATAAAGGCTACGGTTATGGCTACGGTTATGGTTACGGCTATGGTTATGGCTATGGTTATGGTTATGGAAACGAGAGTCATAGCCATAACAGAAAGCGTAAAAGCTTGAAGAATCTTTTCTCCCGTTTTTTGAAACGTTCATAAAAGCCAAATGCTTGCGACACATTTGGTAAAATAACTTTTCCACGTTTTTCAAACTCTGATTTTTTATTGATCTACGATAATAACAAATAAAGATACGAATATGGAATTACGTACAGACTATTCCGATGTTCATTTCCAGGACAATGGCAAGATTAAGTTACTCATCATTGTTGGTACACGGCCGGAGATTATCCGTCTCGCAGCAGTTATCAACAAGTGTCGTAAGTATTTTGATGTAATTCTTGCCCACACAGGTCAGAATTACGATTACAATCTCAATGGAGTATTCTTCCATGATCTCAAGCTTAAGGATCCTGAAGTTTACATGGATGCCGTGGGTGATGACCTTGGTGCAACTTGTGGCAATATTATCAACGCATCTTATAAATTGATGTTAGCAACCAAGCCTGACGCAGTTCTCGTACTTGGCGATACTAATTCTTGTCTGAGTGTAATTAGTGCGAAGCGTCTTCATATCCCGATCTTCCACATGGAAGCCGGCAACCGTTGTAAGGACGAATGTCTCCCTGAGGAGACAAATCGTCGGATCGTAGATATCATCTCCGATGTCAATATGTGCTACTCCGAGCATGCACGTCGTTACCTCGCAGAATGCGGACTCCCACGTGAACGTACATACGTCACCGGTTCCCCTATGGCAGAGGTACTTCATGAGAACCTTGCAGAGATCGAAGCATCTGATGTACACAAGCGTCTTGGTCTCGAGAAAGGTAAGTACATCCTTCTCTCTGCCCATCGTGAAGAGAATATTGATACAGAAAAGAACTTTATATCACTCTTTACCGCTATCAACAGGATGGCGGAGAAGTACGATATGCCTATTCTCTACTCTTGCCATCCACGTTCACGTAATCGTCTGGCAGTATCAGGCTTCCAACTTGACAAACGTGTCATGCAGCAGGAGCCTCTTGGATTTCATGACTATAACTGCCTTCAGATGAATGCATACTGTGTAGTGTCTGACTCCGGTACACTCCCTGAGGAGTCAAGCTTCTTCATATCTGTAGGACATCCTTTTCCTGCCGTCTGCATCCGTACTTCTACGGAGCGTCCGGAAGCCCTTGACAAAGGTTGCTTTGTTCTCTCAGGTATTGATACCAAGGGGCTTCTCCAGTCGGTTGAGCTTGCCGTAGATCTCAATACCGATGGTAATTATGGTATCCCGGTTCTTGACTATACCGATTCAATATCTACCAAAGTGGTTAAGATTATCCAGTCTTATGTAGGTGTAGTCAACAAGATGGTTTGGCGTAAAGAAGGAATATAAAAGATGAAAGTATTGGTAACCGGAGCAAAAGGCTTTGTCGGTAAGAACCTTTGTGCTCAACTCAACAACATCAAGGATGGTAAGGTAAAGTGCTATGGCAATCTGACTATCTCTGAAGTATATGAGTATGATATAGACTCAACTCCAGAGGATTTGGATGCTTGGTGTAAGGATTGTAACTTCGTCTTCAACCTTGCCGGTGTCAACCGTCCGCAAGATCCAAAGGAGTTCATGGAAGGCAACTTCGGTTTTGCTACAGTTCTCTTGAATACTCTCAAGAAGTACAAGAACAACTGTCCTGTTATGATCAGCAGTTCTATCCAAGCTACTCTTGCAGGTCGCTTCGGTACTTCGGAATATGGCAAGAGCAAGAAGGCTGGCGAGGAGCTCATGTTCCAGTATGGCAAAGAGACTGGTGCCAAGGTATTGGTTTATCGCTTCCCGAATCTCTATGGCAAGTGGTGCCGGCCTAATTACAACTCAGCTGTAGCCACTTTCTGCAACAACATCGCCAATGATCTCCCCATCACAGTCAATGATCCATCAGTAGATATGGAACTTCTTTATATCGATGACCTTGTTGAGGAAATGATTTGCGCGTTGAAAGGCGAAGAGCATCATTGCGAGTTTAATGGCGTAGAAACAGTCTTCACTTCTGATGGTCGTTACTGTGCTGCACCTGTCACCCATCACGTAAAGTTAGGTGAGATAGTCGAACTCTTGCATCAGTTTGCGGAGATGCCAAAGACTCTGATGATTCCAGAGATTCCAGCTGGTTCATTTGCAAAGCGTCTGTGCAGCACTTATCTTAGCTATCTTCCTAAGGAGAAAGCCATCTTTGACTTCAAGATGAATGTGGATCCTCGTGGCAGTTTCACCGAACTTATTCACACTCTCAACTGTGGCCAGGTAAGTATCAATATCAGTAAGCCAGGAATCACTAAAGGTGAACATTGGCATCATACTAAGTGGGAGCAGTTCATCGTAGTAAGTGGTCATGGCTTGATTCAGCTTCGCAAGGAAGGTGCGGATGAAATCTTGAACTATGAGGTAAGTGGAGATAAGATTCAAAGTGTTATCATGCTCCCCGGCTATACCCACAATATCATAAATCTGAGTGAAACTCAGGATTTGGTTACAGTAATGTACTGTAACGAAATATTTGATCCGAATCGTTCGGATACTTTCTTTGACAAAGTAGTAAAAGAATAATAAACGATAAAATCATTATATAGTATGTCAATTTTCGCAGGTAAAACCCTCATGATAACCGGTGGTACTGGTTCCTTTGGCAATGCAGTCCTCAACCGCTTCCTTCGCACTGATATTGCTGAGATTCGTATCTTCTCTCGTGATGAAAAGAAGCAAGATGACATGCGTCACGAATATCAGGTAAAATTTCCAGAGGTTGCGCATAAAATTAAGTTCTTTATTGGTGATGTCCGCAACCTCCAGTCATGTAAGAATGCAATGCCGGGAGTCGATTACATCTTTCATGCTGCTGCCCTCAAGCAGGTACCCTCTTGTGAATTCTTCCCTATGGAGGCCGTCAAGACCAATGTCATCGGTACCGATAACGTGCTGACTGCAGCCATTGAGGCAGGTGTGGGTGCTGTTATCTGTCTCTCGACTGATAAAGCTGCATATCCTATCAACGCCATGGGGATCACCAAGGCTATTGAGGAGAAGATTGCCGTTGCAAAGAGCCGCTACTCAGGCAATACCAAGATCTGTTGTACCCGTTATGGGAATGTTATGTGTTCACGTGGTTCCGTCATTCCTTTGTGGATTGACCAGATCCACAAAGGTAATCCTATTACTCTTACCGAACCAAAGATGACTCGTTTCATCATGTCCCTCGAGGAAGCAGTCGACCTCGTCCTCTTCGCTTTCGAGCACGGTCAGAATGGTGACATCCTTGTACAGAAGGCTCCTGCTTGTACCATTCGAACTCAGGCAGAGGCTGTTTGCGAACTCTTTGGTGGTAAGAAAGAAGACATCAAAGTCATTGGTATCCGTCATGGCGAGAAGATGTATGAGACACTTCTCACTAACGAGGAATGTGCCAAGGCTGAAGATATGGGCGACTTCTATCGAGTTCCTGCTGACAATCGCGGATTGAATTACGACAAATTCTTTAAGGAAGGAGAGATTGAACGCAATGTTCTCACTGAGTTCAACAGTAACAACACCCGCATGTTGACTGTTGAGGAAACAAAGACCAAAATCGCTGCTCTTGAGTACATTCAGAAAGAGTTGAGTGGCGAAGATAATTTTGTACAGTAAGAAATGAGTTGCGATAATACTCATAATAAGGCCGTTAGGTAGATACTGCCGTCTCGTTTTGCAACTTTTCAAAACGAAAGTCTCTTGGACTGCTTTTACACAACTGGTAGTACAGGTATTCTTTGAGGAAGTGGTTCAACACCACCTACCAGTACGAAAATTAGTAAAATAATGAATATTTTTTTTCAGATATCCAAATGGTATTTTTCTAAAAAGGCATTGCCTTATTGGGGAATCCTTCTGCTTGATTCTATTAATGTGATGGTAGCCGGATATGCAGCTACATACATTACTATGGGTGGGTTCACCTTTGCCCAATCGTTTTGGCCACTGACATTAGGACTACTTATATTTACTGTTCTTTATGTGGTTGCTTTCAGGTGTTTCCATACTTATACAGGTATCGTACGCTTTTCGTCTTTTGTTGACCTACAGCATGTAGCGCTTGCTACTGTTACGGGTTTGGGATTGGTAGCTCTTGCTTCATTTGGTTTAGGAAAAGTGGGTATAGAATCTATCATCATGCCCAATATGGTGGCATGTGTCCTTATGTGTGCACTCTCCACCCTTCTGCTTTGGATTGAGCGTGTGTTTGTGAAGCGACTATATGATGCATTCCGTGATGATGATAACACTAAGAAGGTTTTTATCTATGGTGTGCAGGCAGGTGGCGTAAGTCTTGCAAAGAGCATCCAAAACCAAAATCCTTTACAGTATAAGGTGGTGGGTTTTGTTACACCGGACGAAGACTTATACTCTAAATACCTCATGGGAGTCCTCGTGCGTCACGACAGTCCTCGTCTGGTAGGTCATATGCGGGAGAAGGGAGCAGAGATCCTTATTGTCAGCCCCTTGCAGGTAGATCACTTCAGTCATCGTCAGGAACTGATCAACGATCTTCTTGCACACAACATCAAGATTATGATGCTTCCTCCAGCTGAAGAGTGGGACGGTAAGTCCGATTTGTCCCATCATAATCTCCGCGAGGTGGAAATTGAAGATCTCCTGCCTCGCGAGAAAATAGAGGTCGATATGGATGCAATTGGCGCAATGTTTAATGGGAAGCGTGTGCTTATCACTGGTGCAGCAGGTAGTATTGGTTCTGAGATGGTTCGTCAGGTGGCTCCTTACAAACCGGCTGAAATGATTTTGGTAGATCAGGCTGAGACCCCTATGCACGATATCCGTCTGATGATGGCACGCCAATTCTCGGATGTTAGGAGTGAAACTGTTGTTGCCAGCATTACTGACAAGGTGTACATGGAGAAGCTTTTTTCCGAGTATCGTCCAGAATATGTCTTCCATGCTGCGGCTTACAAGCATGTTCCAATGATGGAGGATAATCCTGCACAGGCAGTCCGTAACAATGTGAACGGTACGTGTGTGATTGCTGATTTAGCTGTTAAGTACGGCACAAAGAAGTTTGTGATGATCTCTACTGATAAGGCGGTCAATCCAACCAATGTGATGGGGTGTAGCAAGCGCATTTGTGAAATCTACTGTCAGGCTCTTAATAAAGCCATTGTGGAGGGCAAAGTGAAAGGTAATACTCAATTCGTTACAACACGCTTCGGTAATGTTCTTGGTTCAAATGGTTCTGTAATCCCTCTCTTCCGTGAGCAGATAAAGAAAGGTGGTCCGCTTACTGTTACCCATCCTGATATTATCCGCTTCTTCATGCTTATTTCAGAGGCATGTAAGTTGGTACTTGAGGCAGGAACCATGGGTAAAGGAGGCGAGATTTTTGTTTTCGATATGGGTGAACCTGTTAAGATTGTGGATCTGGCAAAACGCATGATTGCCCTTTCCGGTGTCAAAGGCATTGATATCAAGTTTATCGGCCTTCGTGATGGCGAGAAACTCTATGAAGAGGTACTCAACGATGCTGAGGGCACAAAGCCTACCCATCATCCAAAGATTATGATAGCTAATGTGCGTGAGAACGACTATGAAGTTGTAAAACGAAATGAGGACGAACTCTTTGAACTCTCTTTCTCTCACGATGATATGGCTATTGTCAAGAAAATGAAGGAGATAGTACCAGAGTTCAAAAGTAAACAAAGTAAGTACGAAGTTTTGGATAAATTGATGAATTAGATCTACTAACGTATATGAAAGTATCTATTATAACTATTTCATATAAGAATGCAGTCGGTCTTGAGAAGACAATTAAGAGCATTCAAAATCAGACATATCCAGCAATCGAGCATATCGTTATTGACGGAGGTTCAGAAGATGGATCTAAAGAAATTATCGAACAATATTCAGACAAGATTGCCTATTGGGTTTCTGAGACTGATAAGGGCATATACAATGCAATGAATAAGGGGGTTGATCATGCAACTGGCGAATATTGTTTATTTATCAATTCTGGCGACTGTCTTTATTCGCCAACTGCATTGGCGAATGTGATGGCTGAACAGCCTATTGCAGATCTTGCTATTGCCAATATTATTACTGATGATGATATCAAATCATTATATTGTCCACCTGAGGAGGTTACATGTTCATACATGCTTTCAACAAGTTTACCACACCCATCTACACTAATTAAAACGGACTTAATGAAACGCCTGCGTTATGATGAGTCATACAACATTATTTCAGATTGGGCTTTTATGTTTCGTGCTTTAATACATGAGAGCTGTACTTACCAGCATATTGATAAGTTGTTGTCCGTTTTTTATTCTGGTGGCATATCTGGAGCCCAGAAAGAGAAAGAACTATCGGAACGTAAGGATTTTATTTATAAGTCTATGCCAAAACGAGTAGCGGATGAATTATTTGATGGTTATTCTTCATACTTTATTTGGGTAAAAAGCACGAAGAGTCGGGAGCAATCTTTGATAAAATTCATTATTCGCACAATACAGTGGTTTAACAGGAAACATTTTTAAATGGCGAAAGTATAATCGTCTACTTGAATACTACCAACAAAACCTCAATTGGGGAGCAGGGGCGAGAATTTTCAAAAAAATAATGGATGCTTTTCAGGAGTAACAGATGTCGGAATCATTAAAAAAAAATGTATTAACTGGAGTAATATGGCAGTATGTCCAAAAGTTAGGAACTCAAGCTGTACAGTTTATAGTCTCTATTATTCTTGCAAGATTGTTATGTCCTGAAGATTTTGGAACTATTGCTCTATTGGGGGTTTTTATTTCATTGTCAAATCTTCTTATAGACAGTGGTTTTGGAAATGCTCTAATTCAACGGAAGAACATTGATGATATTGATTGCAGTTCTGTGTTTTATTTAAATATAGGGGTTAGTCTAATTATTTATTTGATAGTCTTCCTTTGTGCTCCATTTGTGGCTTCATTCTACAAGATACCACAATTGACTATATTACTTCGAGTGTTGTCGCTCCAGATTATATTTATGGCATTTGGTTGTGTACAGCAGTCAATGCTGGTGCGGGAAATGAAGTTTAATTTGAACTTCTATATCAATATCACAGGAGCTATTTGTTCATCAATTACTGGTGTTTGTATGGCCTACACTGGTTTTGGTGTGTGGAGTATAGTATCATCTCAGTTGGTTGGACGGTTTTGCAGTCTTATAGGACTTTGGTTGTTGGTAGGTTGGAGACCCAAAGTACAGTTCTCTTTTATTCGTATTAGAGAACTTTTCAGTTATGGCTCAAAAATCCTAGTCGGTTCCATTATTATTGTTTTATACAATAATCTTTATAATATTGTGATAGGAAAACGCTATACTGCGGCGGATCTGGGTTATTATAATCGAGGCCAATTGTTACCTAATACAATAATTGATGCTGCAGCCAATTCGGTTAATGGAGTTTTGTTTCCGGCACTATCGTCTTTGCAAAATGACAAGGAACGACATAAGATGGTTATTAGACGATCAGAACGCATGATTTCTTTTGTTGTGTTCTTTCTTGCTGCAATGATGTTTGCTTTAGCTCCAAATGTTATAAGTCTGTTATTAGGAGAAAAGTGGTTACCTGCAGTACCTTTTATGCGCATTGTTTGTATAACATTAAGTATATCTCCTATTAGTGTTTTGAATCAATCAATACAAACAACTCTTGGACATAGTGATCTGTTTTTAAAAACGACAATGTGGTCAAATATAGTTGCCATAGTTTTAATTTTTACAGGTTCGTTAGTCAACCTCTATGTAATGGTCACGGCAGGTTCTTTTGCTGCTATTTCTACTCTCATAATAACGGGTAGTTACAATAATAGGCTAATTGGATATTCTGCAAGAGAGCACATTAGTGATATTGCGCCTGCAATTATTTTATCTTCAGTTACAGCAGTTGTTGTATACCTTGTAACATTGTCAGGTATAAATAATGTTCTTACTATTATTATAGGTGGCATGATAGGAATGTGTACATATTCAATATTAGCATATATCTTGAAGTTTGAGGCAATGCTATTCATAGTTGAAAATGCAAAAGCAATTTATAAGAACAAATTAATGAAATGAGAGTTCTTCAAATAAATACAACATATAATATAGGTAGTACAGGCCGTATTATGGCTGGTATTGATAAAATACTTATCGATGCCGGTATAGAATCCTATTGTGCCTTTGGCCATGGAAATCAAGTAAATGACCATCATTACAGGATTATCAATTCTTTGGGTTCTAAAATACATAATGTATGTTCACGACTAACGGATAGCCAAGGGTTACATTCTACAAACAAAACACGCAAGTTCTTGCGTTGGGTGGAATCTGTTCAGCCGGAAGTTGTGCATCTTCACAATCTTCATGGTAATTATCTAAACTATCAATTGTTGTTTGAATATCTTAAAACGAGTGAGTGTAAAGTTGTATGGACATTGCACGACTGCTGGCCATTTACAGGCCATTGTGCATATTTTGATATGGCTGGATGCAATAAATGGAAGTCAGGATGTTACAATTGCCCCCAGACTAAGTGCTATCCTTCTGCCCTTATTGACCAAAGTAAGCGAAACTTTAATCTGCGAAAGCGGTTATTTTCTGAAATAGGTAATCGATTGACTATGGTTCCTGTGTCTAATTGGCTTGCTGGTTTACTTAGAGAATCTTTCTTCTGTAATGTTAGTATTAAAACAATACATAATGGAATAAATCTTGATAATTTTAGAAGGCATTCTTTGTCATCAGATAATCCATATATTCTTGGTGTAGCAGCCCAATGGGGTGAACGTAAGGGATTAAGAGATTTCATTAAATTGCGTGATATATTAGACTCATCTATTGGAATTACCTTGGTTGGTTTAACAAAATCGCAAATACAAGGTTTGCCATCTGGCATATTAGGTATAGAACGTACTGAAAGCATCGATGCATTAGCCAAGTTGTATAGTGGAGCTATTGCCTATGTTAATATGACGTACGAAGATAATTACCCTACTGTTAATTTGGAGGCAGAAGCATGCGGAACTCCAGTTGTTACGTATCGCACAGGTGGAAGTCCGGAGTCAGTACCCGTGAATATGGGAATTATTGTTGAACAAGGAGATGTACAGGGGGTAAATGATGCCATTAGAGATATTTTGAGATCACCTGAACTATTTGATGCGAATCACATTATTGAACGTTCTAAAGAGTTACATAATGAGAATGCTTGTTTTTTGTCTTATCTGAAATTGTACACTAAAGTATGGGAATGACGCCTTATTATATTATGCTACTTTTTATTTTGGCATGTGTTTTTACATATAGAGATAATATGCCAGATAAAAATAAAAATCGACTTTTGATAATCTCTCTGCTTCCTATGTTTTGTTTATTGGCTTTTAAGTCGGAGACTATGGGAGCAGATACTTCTACTTATTCAAGGATGTTTGTAGAAGCGGGTGATAACTTGAATTTTGAAAGTAGAATTGAGTTAGGTTATCAGTATACAGTTATTTTGTTAAATCGTTTTTTCGGATCATCACAGTCACTTTATATTTTTTCTGCTTTAGTTATTTGCAGTTCTCTTTATATTTTTATAAAGAGAACTGCAAATAACTATCCTTTGGCTTTATACTTTTTTGCGACAATGGGTTTCTTTCAGTTTTCCATGTCGGGTATTAGGCAGGCACTATCTATTGCTATCATACTCTTTTCGTTTCCTTTTATCCAGAAAAAAAGAAGACTATACTTTTTGGCCATAATTGCATTCGCATTTCTATTTCATAAATCAGCTTTTTTTTTCATTCCAATGTATTGGATAATGAATATGCAAGTGAATAAGAAAAATTTGACTTACATGGTATTGGGTATGGTTAGTGTATATTTCCTAGCAGAACCATTTATGCTAACAGCTGCTGATATGCTTAATTACGATTACGGAATAGAGAGTACGGGCAATGGGTATATCTTTATGTTCATTGTTCTTTTGATTACAATCCTTTGTTATAGGAATAGAGATGTACTTATGGATATAAAAAAAACGAACTCATATCTTATTAATGCTAATTATGCATCTTTAGTTTTGTGGATCATTAGACTTATAAGTAGAACAGCGGAGAGATTGTCACTATTTTTTATGCCATATACGTACGTGGCTTTAGAACAGTATTTGAGCTCAAGACCAGCTAATAATAAGAAGCTCTATATTATGATAGCTGTACTTATTGCTGGCTATCTTTTTGTTCATCGTATGGCTCCATCTGAAGATTTTAATAATTTTACATTCTACTGGCAGCAATGACTATAGTTTTTGTTTCTAATTTCTTTAATCATCATGAGAAGTTCTTTTGTGATGAGTTGAATAAGATGGGTGGTGTTGAATTTCATTTCATCCAGACAGTCCAGATGAATGAGGAGCGCGTTAAACTTGGTTGGGGTATCGATATAACAACCATTCCATATTGTATTTGTTCATACGGCTATAATGGCGAGCACGAAAATGCGTTGAAACTCTGTGAAGAAGCTGATGTGGTTATTCTTGGAAGTGCTCCATACGAGTTTATTGCAGAAAGAGTAAAGCAGAATAGGTTGACTTTCTTCTATGCTGAACGTCTATTTCGCAATGGTCTATGGCATATGTTCTATCCACCAACTTTCTTTACTGTACTAAAGCGCTTTATACTTCCTGGTCGAAAAAGTAATTTTTATCTACTTTGTGCTAGTGGTTATACGGCAATAGATACTGCAAATATCTTTGCTTTTAATAATCACCGATTCAAATGGGGACATTTCATCGAGGTAGCGTATCCTGAAGGGCGTAAACAGAAAGTAGATGATGGTAGGCTACATCTTCTTTGGGCTGGTCGCTTCCTGGAATTAAAACACCCTGATTATCCAATACGTATTGCAAATACTCTTAAACAAAAGAATATCTCTTTTGTATTGGACATTATTGGATCCGGAGAACAGGAAGTAAATATGCGCAAACTGATTTCTGACTTCAAGTTGGAAGATCATGTAGTAATACATGGTACTATGAGGCCAACCGAAGTACGGCAGTATATGGAGAAAGCTGATATCTATATGTTCACTTCTGATTTTAATGAGGGTTGGGGTGCTGTTCTTGGCGAATCTATGGTATCAGGATGTGCTGTGGTTACTAGTCATGGGATAGGTGCTACACCATTCCTTGTTCAGCATGACGTGAATGGTTTAGTGTACGAAACTGCCAACTACGGATCATTTGAACGAAATGTATTGAAGTTGATAAATTCAAAGGAATTGCGTACACGTCTTTCAAAAAGAGCTATTGAAACGATGTTGAAAATATGGAATCCAAAGGTAGGCGCAGAAAGATTCTACTCGCTTGCTGAAAATATTCTTACTCATGGCGTACCGATCTTTTATGATCAGGGGCCTATTAGCAAGGCGGAAGTTTTACATAATAATTGGTTTAAAGATGATACAATCTAAAAAAGAATATCTATATTATCTCGAATGTGACAAAATAGCCATGCGTAGGACGAGAAAACATCCTGCGTACAAACATGATATTATCTGGACTTTTGAGCGACTTCTCCGAAAATGCGAGTATTATGAGAACTGCAAGCATGATATCTTCAGCAAGTTCTATGGAAAGTTTTTGAAACTGCAATATGTAAATCTAAGTCACAAGCTTGGTTTCTCCATTGGTTTTAATACATGTGGTCCTGGTCTTTGCATTGAGCATTATGGTAATGTGGTAATCAATCAGCATGCAAAGATTGGTTGTAACTGTCACATTATTGGTAGCATGGTTATTGGTGCCACTGAAGATGATAAGTTTCCTATAATTGGGAACAATGTATTTATTGGCTTTGGTGCTGCCATCATCGGTAATGTTACCATTGCAGATGGTGTCGCAATAGGCGCCAATGCTGTAGTGTCAAAAGATATTCTTACCCCTAATGTTTCTGTCGGTGGAGTCCCTGCAAAGGTGATCTCACAAAGAGGCTCAGAGGGTTATTTAATTAAAGCAACAGAAATAGTAGTTAAATGAACGAGATTAAGAAACTTTTGAAACCATTATATCATTGGTTCGTACGTTTATCCAAGTGGAAACGAAGAATAGGTTTAAAGTGTACTGACTTTACAATAATCAGTAATAATTGTACTGGTGGTTATATATATCAATATTTTGGCATACCTTACAAGACGCCTACAGAAGGCTTGTATTTTACAACAGAGGATTATCTAAAGTTGCTTGAACGTCCTGAGTATTATTTCAAACACGAAGTAAAACTTGTCGATTCGCAGCGATCTACTCTTGCTAAAATGGGGGGAGACATCTGCTATCCTGTAGGTCTTATAGATGATGTTGAGGTTTATTTTATGCATTACCCCGACCCTGAGGAGGCGTTAAGCAAGTGGTATAGACGTGCTTCTCGTATGAATTTTAAGAAACTTTTCTTCCTGCTTACTGAAACAGAATTAACAACAGAAGATCATATTAAGAGATTTAGTAATTTGATCGGTGGTAAATTGTTGAATGATAGTGTAATAATGGGTATTTGTATGATGCGGAAAGACAGAAACTTAGACCATACGCTTTATGTGCCTGATATACCTAAAGACGAAACTAATGGTAATGCTGCATGGCGCCCAGAGATAATCATCAATAGCGTAAACTGGAAGAAAATCTTCAATGAATTATGAACGATCCTTTAATTTCGGTTATTGTTGCAATATATAATGTGGAGCAGTATCTCCCTAAGTGTATAGAAAGTATTCTTAACCAGACATATAAGAATCTTGAGCTTATCCTCGTAATAGACGGCTCACCTGATAATTCTTTGACTATTTGCAATGCCTATGCTACACGTGACAAAAGAGTAATTGTAGTGGAAAAGGAGAATGGTGGTCAGGCTACAGCTCGCAACAAAGCCTTGGATATAGCTAAGGGCGAGTACATCGGCTTTATAGATGGTGATGATTGGATAGAAACAAATATGTATCAGGACTTGTACGACACTATGGTAAATGGGGCTGCTGATATGGTACAATGTGGTTGGTATAAGGTAGAACCATCAGGCGTAAAAGAATGTCCTTATCCAGAATGTTTTAAAGAAATCTATACATCGGATGAAGGACTTGACGAACTGATTTCTTCACAAGGAGGTCACTTGAATACAAGTGTATGCTGTAAGTTGTTTAAGAGTGAAGTAGCTCAACATTTCCGTTTCTCTCCAGTACGTGCATACGAGGATGATGAATATATATTCAAGACAGTATCCTTTGCTAAGAAAATTATCTGTATTAATACACCATTGTATGACTATTTGAATCGTGAGAACAGCACTATGACCTCAAAATTCAACATGAATAAGATTGCATTGGTCACAATCCAGAAGAATATTTGTGAACTGTTAAAAACTAGATATCCTAAACGTTTTCGAGAGGTACAGAAAACATTATGCTCTAAGCAATTCTTTATTCTAAGTTGTTTACTTAACAATCCACAATTAAAAGGAGCCAAAGAAGAAGCATATAAGCTCAAGTCAAGTATCATTTCTTCTTATGGCGAATATATGCAAAATCCCAATATGGGCTTGAATAAAGTAATGCTAATACTTATGAAATATACGCCTCAGATTGTGTGGAGTAAGATTTTAAAAATGAAATTCGCATAAAAGGTGGATATCTTGATAATATCCGATGCCTCTGGAGTGATGGCAAAAGTTCTAGTAATACTTTTTCTATTCTAGGAAGATTCTACCTCAGAATGAAAACAGCTCTACTTATTACTACGTTTCTTCTTTCAATTTACTTAGGAATATATTTATAGTTTGGAGCATAGGTAATGTATTGGTGGTTACTTAACTGACCAAAGGGTCATCGACTCATGCGTCTTTAGTGGTGTTACAACTGCACTCTCAATTGATACTATTCGTAAGGGTGTTGTTGGTGGTGTTCGTTTTAATGATGTATACAGGGAATCGGAGTATTGCATTGCTCGTACAAGTAGATGGTCTGCGGAAATTCTGCAGTTTTAAATACATTCAGCCTAATAAGTTTGGTATTCAGAAATATATTAAAAAATATAAAAGAGAATACTCGTATTATTTGTAAGCGTCCAAAATAACGTATTGTTCAAAATTATAATAAAACGACTCTCGCTGCTGTAATCAAAATATAAAAAACATTTGTGTATCAACAGTGATTTGGTAGTAGGATACCCAGTGTGCGTCCGTTACATACCATACATTGACATCAACCTGTCGCATGAATGGGATACTAGCACTTGACTACCTAAAGAAATTTTCCGGGAGACTGTTAAGAGGTGAAAGGACTATGAAAATCTTCTGCCAATGACTATCGGAATTAATACTAACAATATTAAAGAACAACGCCAATTCTTGATTAATTTAAGAGGAAACCACCATTTGGTGGGTTCCCCTATATCATACGTCAAAATTGGGCACTTACCAAACCCCTATCTCAAATCATTAGATGAGAAATTCAAAACAGTTTCTAATAATTTGAAAAATTGATATAATGGCAATAGATTTAATGTATATAACCAATCGCCCTGAGATTGCTCGGATTGCAGAAAAAGCTGACGTTGATAGGATTTTTATTGATATGGAATATATTGGTAAGGGACTGAGACAGGGTGGTATGGATACTGTTCAGAATCATCATACAATAGATGATATTCGAACAATTAGAAAATGTGTGACTAAGTCAAAGATCCAAGTTCGTATTAACCCTATTCATGAGGCTATATATGATTATTTCGATACCGAAGATGAAGTGCATGCAGCTGTTGATGCTGGTGCTGATGTGTTGATGTTGCCTATGTATAGGACGGTAGCAGACGTAGAACGCTTTGTGAAAGCTGTGAATGGTAAGGCAACGACTTTGTTGTTGGCTGAAACAATAGAAGCAGCTGACATAATGCAGGAGGTTGTTAAGATAACGGAGGTAGATGAGATACATTTAGGTTTGAATGACATGCATTTGGCTAAGGGTATGAAGTTTATGTTCGAATTGTTAGCAGATGGTACTGTGGATGAGTTGTGTAATATTATCAAACCATCAGGTAAGAAATATGGTTTTGGGGGTATAGCTCGTTTGGGTTATGGCACATTACCTGCAGAGAAAATAATCATGGATCATTATCGAATTGGTTCTACTATGGCTATTCTGTCTCGCTCGTTCTGTAATGTTGATAAAATAGAACACATTGATGAAATCCGGGATATATTTACCTGTGAAGTGGCTCGTATACGAGAGGCAGAGAAAGAGTACGCTAAGTTTTCGATGGAAGATTTTGATGCAAACCATCAAGCAGTTATAAAGTTGGTTAATCAGATAAAATCTACATTGTAGGTATGGAGAAGAAAATTAAAATATGTGCTTTGACCACCATATCCAAAACTATGGATTGGTTCATTGTGGATAGTATGCGCAATTTTGCAAAGAATGGATACGAGGTAACTCTTGTTTGTAATATGGAAGACGGGTTTGTTGAGCGAAATCAAGATTATGCCAAATGTATCAATCTGCCGATGCGTAGAGGTGTAAGTTTAGGTGATCTTATTAAGATGCCTTGGAGGTTGTATAAGCTATTCAAACGCGAAAAATATGATGTAATTTACTATACAACTCCCAATGTGTCATTGTATGCATCTATTGCAGGTTGGTTAGCCAATATAAAGTGCCGTTTCTATAATCAATGTGGTTTACGTTATGTCTCTTTTGAAGGGAAAAAGAGAACTATCTTCAAGATAATTGAGAAATTTACGTGTAAGTTATCGACAACGGTAAGAGAGCAAAGCCCGATGAATATGCAATTCGTTATTGATGAAGGCTTGTGTCCTGCAGAGAAAATATCTGTTGTGGGCATTGGGGGGACGACTGGCGTATCACTCCAGCAGGTAGACAGTTTTGATAAAGTGGAAGCCAAGAAGTTTTTGCGAGATAGATATGGTATTCCTCAGAATGGTTTCTTGTTTGGATATGTGGGGCGAGTAAATGCGGATAAGGGGATTAACGAACTTATTGTCGCTTTTTGTGAATTACAAAAGAAGTATGATGACATATATCTTGTTTTAGTGGGCATGGTAGATGATACTAATCCTATTAGGTTTGAGAATATGCAAATTGTGAAGGAGAACAGTCACATATTTCTTACGGGTAATGTACCACCTTCTGAAGTATATCCACATATGTCGATGTTTGATGCATTAACACATCCAACCTATCGAGAAGGATTTGGAAAAGTGCTTCAGGAGGCGATGGGTGTGAAATTACCAATTATTACGACAAATGTTCCTGGCCCATCAGAAGTTGTTGAGAATGGCGTATCTGGTATTCTTGTGAAAGACCACGATGCCGAAGACCTTGCTGAGAAGATGGAGTTAATATATAATAATAAGGAAATTCGTGAAGCGTTGGCTGCTGCGGGTAGAATACGGGCTGAAATGTATTTCGACCGGCCTATTATGCTTAAAAATATTTTAGAAGACATGAATAAAACTCTTAACGTAAAATAAGTATATGGAAGAATTTAAACTACCCAAGGTACTTGCTATTTCGATAAGCACATGGCACAAAGATAGTGGTATTCATACTCAGACGGATTTGTTTAAGTATTGGGATCCTAATCGGGTAGCCCATATTTATACCCGCTCGAATTATCCTGACACACCTGTCTGTAATAAGTTCTTTCAGATTGCAGAGAATGGTATTATTCGTAGTGTATTGAATAGGAAACCAGTAGGTAAAGAGGTTTTCAATGGCCAGAAAGCAGAGAATGCTGCAGATGATAAAGCGATTCAGAGTGAAAGAAAACTGTACGATTATGCTCATAAGGAGAAAAACTGGTTTCTGACATGTGTTCGTGAGTTGGTATGGAAATTAGGTAATTGGAAGACAAAGGCTCTTTTGGATTATGTAAAGGAGGTAAATCCTGATGTGTATTTCATTCCAATCTATGGTGTGGCATATATGGCTTGGTTACAGTTATATGTCATTAAGAAATTTCCTCGTCCTTATGTTTGTTTTATAACAGATGATAACTATTCATATATGGCTTGTGGGAAGAACCCATGGGCATGGTTACATAGATATATTTTGAGAAAGGGTGTTAAAAAATTGGCCGAAAATTGTAATGAGATCTTTGTAATAACAAAGACGGAAGCAAAAGATACGGATGACAATTTTGGGACCAAGAGTGTTGTCTTGACTAAGGGTATTGATTATTCAAAGTTGAAATTTGACGATAGAAAGCCTCATACTCCTATAAAAATGGTTTATACAGGTAACCTGCTTATTGGTAGAGCTGCTTCGTTGATTGAAATATCTAAGGCTTTGGCTAATATAAACAAGGATGGAGTGAAAGTGACTTTTGATATTTATACACCTACCATATTGGATGACGAGATAACGAAGATCCTCAATGCCAATGGTTGTACAAAACATGCTCCAGTACCTAAAGAACAAGTAGTACAGATACAAAAGGATGCGGACATTGTAGTATTCGTAGAGTCTTTGGAGAAGGAGCATCGATATGATGCTCGTTTGTCATTTTCAACAAAACTGACTGACTACTTTGCAAGTGGTAAGTGTATTTTTGCTATTGGTGACAAAATTATTGCTCCTATCCAGTATTTGGAAGAATATGACTGTGCCATTGTTTCTACTGATTATAGGCAGATTGAGGGGCAGTTGAGGCAGTTAATTGACAGTCCAGACATGATTGTAGAATATGGTAGAAAGGCTTTTGAGACAGGGCGGATGAATCATGAGGAAACTAAGGTAAGGAAAACATTTGTAGAAACGTTATGTAAAGCTGCAAAAAATAAGAGGTAATGAAGATAAAGTATTTTGAAGAGAAAAATACGATTATTAGTGAATTGAAAGCCGTTGGCGTATCGGAGGAACAAGCGGAGGTTGTGGCAGACTGTTTTGTTACTGCTGATGAGTATGGGGTTACTTCCCATGGCATTAATGTGTTACAGGCACATGTAGATAAGGTGAAGAGAGGCGGATATAATCTGAATCCATCATTAAAGATTGTTCGACAGTCACCAGCCTTTGCAGTAGTAGATGGTGATAATGGTTTTGGACCTGTAAGTGCAGATTATTGCATGAACCTTGCTGTGGAACGTGCTAAAAAGGTGGGCGTGTTTCAGGTATTCAGTAAGAACAACAATACCGTAGGACCAGCTTTCTATTATCCGTTGAAGGCGGCAGAGCAAGGGTGTATAGGTATCTTGTTTTCGAATAGTCCTGCACAGATGGCTCCATTTGGAGGTAAGGAGAAGCTGTTAGGTACAAATCCGTTCTCGGCGGTTATTCCCGTTCCAGGGTATGATCCTATAATAGTGGATATGGCGACTAGTGTGGTGGCTAAGAGTAAGTTTAAGCAGTACAAAGAAGCTGGCAAAAGGTTGCCAGATGGGTGGGCATTGGATGAGGATGGTAAGCCTACCAATGATCCTGATGAAGGAATGAAAGGATTGGTATTGCCAATGGCTGGTTTTAAAGGTTATAGCATTGCTATGTTGATAGATTTGATTTCTGGGCTTGTATCCGGTGCGGCTTATCTGAATAATGTGGGTAGGTTCTATTCTGTCGATAATAAAAGAATGAATGTGGGTTTTTGTTGTATAGCCATAGATCCAAAAGTTGTTTTGGGCGAGGAGTATGCATCGGCTATTGCAGAATATGTTGCCACTGTGCGTAATTCAAAACGTAGTGGTGAAGGACCTGTCTGCGTGCCAGGAGACGATCGGCTCACATTCTATAAGAATAATATGTAATATCATGTCTTGTAACTATATAGTAGAGTAGTTTTTCGTATTAGTTTGTACAAGGTATTTGAGATGTGGATTTTTTCAAAATCAAAGCTGGTTGATTCGTGATCATTCAGTTGATCAAGTATTTTTATGGTAATTGTATTTGAGCGTTTTGACAGGTAGGCACTCGATCGCTTTTTAGTATATTTGTATGGATATAACAGATGAAAAATCAAAGCTTCTTGTGGAATTATTACCGGGGATGATTGCGAACTTATCCGTTACAAAACGCTTGATAGTTCTATCGTAGACGGTTATTTTCCTTGTGATGGAGCACCTGAGGTTATTGATATAAGTTCTTGGAACCCATGCTTCGAGTTGCTTTTGGGCTTATCTTGCTTTCTACAAGTAGGCGCTTGATATCCCTCTCTTTCGTGAATTGGTACGTGTGATAGATGAACAGATGCAGGGTGTTTTTGCTTTTCAATATTTTAAGATGTTTTTCTCGGAGATAGTAAATGTATGTAGAGATTATGAGCATCTTTTTCCAATGACTATCGGACAGGGTAATAATAGACATTAAAAATCAACTCCTTTTTGGACTTATTTAGTGGATGATCACTTTCTGGTAGCTTTCCCCTATGTGATATGTCAAAATTGATTGCTAAAAGATAGAAGAGGGTGTACATGAGGTTCACCTGATTGGGGGCAATACAATATAGTTGAATTGCACAGGATGAAGACGTTAAAGCTGTTGTCGGGATACTCTAAGGCTCACTTCTAAGGTCGCGGGTTATACAACGAAAAGGATTTGACCAACATGGTACTTTTCTTGAATTGTGTGAAGTTGATTGGAAAGAATAGTTACTTGATAAACAATATAGAATTATGAATATATACGTTACTTATGCGATTATTTTTGTGTTGCTCCTTGTTTTTGAACTTTTGTACTTCAATATTGCCGAGAAGTTTAATATTGTCGACAAGCCGAATAAGAGGTCGAGTCATTCAACTATTGTGCTGAGAGGTGGTGGTATCATCTTTGCGCTTTCGACACTGGTTTGGATTGGCTTACAGGTTGCTCATGGCGATTGGAATGTAGTGGCTGCCTATTGGCCATTCCTTGTAGGGCTGATGTTGGTGACTGGAATGTCATTTGTGGATGATATCATTTCGCTTCCGGATAGCGTACGATTGATAGGACAGTTCTCGGCTGCTGCTTTGGTTTTCTATCAACTGGGCATGTTGAGTAGTGAGTGGTTTGGGGAATATGGCTTGTTTTTCGGGGGGCTGTTTATTCTGCTGGCTCTCATTATATATGTAGGTGCGACAAATGTCATCAACTTTATGGATGGCATCAATGGTATCACAGCTGGTTATGCGCTTGTTGTATTGGTATCACTGGCGTTAATTAATGGTAAAAACTTGTTCTTTCCTCGTTCGTTGATAGCTGTGGTTATCCTGTCGGTACTGGTGTTTTGCTTGTTCAACTTTCGGCCGAAAGGTAAAGCTAAGTGTTTTGCAGGTGATGTGGGTAGTATTGGTATCGCATTTATCATGCTCTTTCTTATTGGTAAGGTAATTATTGCTATGGGGGATTTTACATACCTCATATTTTTGTTAGTCTATGGTGTGGATGGTGTACTGACTATCTGCCATCGAATCATGTTACATGAAAATTTGGGTGAGGCACACAGAAAACATGTATATCAGTTAATGTGTAATGAATTGAAGATAGGTCATGTTAAGGTAAGTCTGTTGTACATGTTTATACAGCTTGTTATTAGTCTGGGATTTATTTATATATGTCCTAATACCGTATGCTGTCATTGGATGTATTTGATCGGAGCCACAGTAGTTTTGGCTATTGCTTATGTGTTGTTCAAGAAGAAGTACTATCATTTGCATGAGGAGTATCTTACTTCACTTAAAAAGTAAGAAAAATTATGATTCAGCTTGCTAAAGCATTGATAAAGGATTTATTCGACAAAGTTGTTGTTTCAGATCGTAAACGTATGAACTGTTCAGATAGCACCGCTTATAAAGCAACTTTCTGGGCGTTGTTATTTTACGGAGGAGAAGCGTGTTAGGATTATTCGCAACCTACAACAAATTCTGTCATACGGAAGTGTAAAGGTTACTTTAGTTTGTTACAATTGGTACGTGATGAAATGAATGAGAACCCGTTTGATGGTAAAATTTCTATATATTCTTTACCAAGAATTTATAAGTCGTTTCAACAGTATGGCTGTGATTGAAACCATCATAAAAATAAGTAAAAAAAACATTCTCGATAATTATCTCATGATTAGTAACTTATGCACTCGAAGGTGGTTAATTGCTTTGAGGCGTTATGTAGGATGTTTACGTTAAACATTGAATTCGTTCAATGCTTTCTTCCTTACTAATAAAGATTTAGATGACGTAAGGAATGCCGGATTATTCTGATGCGAATCATGGTAATTCTGCTTAATATTATTGTTTGTTTGTGTAGCCCTCCTTTATAAGGCCTGGCGTGGTTTATTAAATTAAAGGAGGGCTTTTATTTAGATTTAGGTGTATCCTTTTTTAAATAATGATTGCTGCATTCTTTTCATCTCAAATGTAGCTATCAATAGCCAAATTTCTCTGCTTTATGGAGGAGTTTGGCTATCTTTGATTTTTGAAATCTTAAGAGTCATATTGGTATTCTATTTTATATGAAAGATTTATTTTTCATATCCGTTATTAAAATGGGAATAATCCTGTATATTTATGAGTGAAGCGTTAATTGAATAAGTGTTATATAAATCAGGAAAAAAGGCCGGAGCTGTTAGTATGCAGTTCCGGCTTTCTTGTTATTATATCTCTATGGTACAATTTTGGGTGATACTCGTCCGGAAATATGGAAAGATTTCCTTTATTACCTTCCCTTTCTCCTTTGCTTGTCCTGTAATTGTCTCTTTTACATGCTAAATCGTATCAAGACGATGCTGTAACTTGTCTTTTTGCCTCTGATGGGAATGTCGCACCTTTGCAATGTTAACGTTAGCAAGGTAATAATCATTAGTATTTATTTAACAAAAAAGAAAATTATGGCAATTAGATTTAAAAAAGTTTCACGGTTGAGTGATCCGACAAATCAAGATTCAGTTAAAAGAACGTATCCTATTATTTCGTATAAGTATGACACTCCGGCAACTCTGAAAGAGGTGGCACAGGAAATCAGTGGAAACTCTGGTGTGAGTGAAGGTGAGACAATCAGTGTACTGAAAGACTTTCGGACATTGATGCGTAAAATTCTTTTAGGAGGACGCTCGGTAAATATTGACGGAATAGGTTATTTCTATCTGTCGGCACAAAGTAAAGGGACGGATAAGGCGGAAGATTTTACAGCAAGTGACATTACCGGATTGCGCATCTGTTTTCGTGCAAACAAGGATATACGTCTTAATGCGGGCGCATCGTCTACTCGTACGGATGGACTGATGTTTAAAGATCTGGATAGACTGAACGATGAAGGCACCGATGCTCCTTCCGGTGGCGACGGGGAAGGGGAAGACCCGGCTGCATAACGCAGATAGATGCAACTGACTACAATTATGGCCTTCATCACTGCCCTTGGCGGGTTGGAGGCCATTAAGTGGCTGGTGCGGTTTGTGACTTTCCGTAAGATGGATGTCCGGAAGGAGGAGGCATCGATAAATAGTATGGAAGCAGAGAACCGCAGGAAAACGGTGGACTGGTTTGAGGAGCGCCTGGAACAGCGTGAAGAGAAAATCAACGGACTTTATGCGGAGTTGCGGAAGGAACAGGAGGAGAAGATCAGTTGGATGATTCGCTGTCATGAAGTAGAGTTGATACAGAAAGAATCGGAAATAAAAAAGTGTGATATAAGAGGATGTGTGAAACGTATTCCTCCATCGGATTATTGATTTGAAAGAAAGGATTTATGGTTATGAGAAAGATCGATTCTGTGATTATACATTGTTCGGCTACGAAAGCCGGAATGGATTTTAGTGTTGCGGATATAGACCGTTGGCATCGTGCCCGGGGGATGAACGGGATAGGTTATCATTATGTAGTCCGGCTGGATGGAACCGTGGAAAAGGGGAGAGAGGTGGAAGTGGCGGGTGCGCATTGCTTGGGATGGAACGGGCGGAGTATAGGCATTTGCTATATCGGAGGACTGGATACGAACGGGAATCCTGCCGATACACGGACGGATGAGCAGAAAAAATCGATGAAGGGGCTTGTGGAAGAGTTGAAGTTGCGGTATCGGATTGTGACGGTGATGGGCCACCGGGATACTTCGCCGGATTTGAATGGGAATGGGATTATAGAACCGGGTGAGTTTATAAAGTTCTGCCCCTGTTTTGATGTGAAAAAATGGTTGATGGTCTGGAGTCTTTCGCTTTTCTTTTGGGCCTGCGGGACTACCGAGTGTATGGAAAGTCATCGTACGGAAATAGATGCCGCTGTGTTGGAGACCGGAACTGAGAAATTTTCCGGTATACAAAAGAGATTGCGGAAAATGCAGGAAAGGATGAATGAACATGTGGAGGAAACGATTTTTGTGTGGACAGAGGATACTGCGGAAATGGTTGGACTTAAGGAAAGAGTATCACCACGAAAGAAGCTGCTTTCTGTAACAAAAAGAACTGTAGACAGGGATGGAAAGAGATTGCAAGAGGAGAAATTTGATGGTGCTGTTATGAAAACCGATTCATTGCAGGTGGCGGAGTATGTACGGGTGAAAACGGAGGATCGGGTGGATAAGCAGGAGAAAAAAAGAGGAGGATGGGGGAAACTGGGATTGTTGGCTGGAATTTGTGTAGTATGTATCTTATTTTTTAGAAAGATTTTTATTGTTGATAATCAGTGAGTTTTTGTCTTTGTGGATAAAAAAGTGAAAAAATAATCATCAAAAGTTTTGGCAGTCTCAAAATAAGCTGTACCTTTGCATCGCTTTTGAAACGGAAGTGTACGGGCGTTTA
>OHTB01000271.1_pt1 | contig 32942 bp, 31 predicted proteins | sample 1578771 | NCBI WGS metagenome assembly OHTB01 (sample SAMEA3879516, study PRJEB24766) | human gut metagenome | biome: human-associated habitat; feature: feces | place: USA | collected 1985/1987 | reverse complement strand
AAAATAACTCTACAATACAAATATAAAAATATATATCAAAATAACCCCAAAAAGTACCCGGACAAATTTAGGTAGGACACAGATTAATAACAACCAGTACATCAACGATATACATATTCTATTGACAAAATTACCCGGACAATTCCAAAATTATTTTCATGTCACCAATAGAAATTATAGTGAAAACGAACAAATATTAATAGTTTATCATAGCCTTTAAAAATAAAAAGCCCCGATCCGTTAAGAACCGAGACTTCGCCACTTGTCGCTACAAGTAAGCTTCTACACTATTATAATCAATGCCTGCTCCTATACATCAAATATCCGACAATAAAAATAATGATACCTACGTATACCTTATTTTTATGTAAATCCCACCACGAAAGCTCGATAACCGTCTCTTTCTGGTTAAGCAAGGCATTTACTTTATTATCAATGCTATCCAACCTGTTTGAAAACTGTTGTAGAATAACGGATAATGTTTCATCCACTTCTGTGCGTTCCTTATCCTGCCTGGAAGCAGTAGTTGTACTTTCCTTAACCGGATATTGCCTGCCGGTGGAATCCGGCGCGGACAGGTAAACAGTAGTATTCTCTATCTTTAAATCACTCAATTTTTCAGTAGTCATCTTCATTTGCTTATTGACATCAACACGTAATGACTCAATAATACTTTGAATACGGTTAAAATCATCAGAGTAGTCAACTTGCTTTTGTATCTCCATATTTCGAGATGTCTTGCAAGACGATAACCATATTCCCGACATCAGAATAAAAGTTATAATGTAAATTAGTCGTTTCATGGCCGGATAACTGTATTACGAAGAAAGTTGGAAAACTCACTTCTGACATCGAAGCACGGACAGGCCTTTATATACTCTGCCGGCTCAACCTCCCCACTGCCATCAAGGTCGGGAGATGTATCCCGGTGTCCGAGCACCTCGATGATATCATATTCCTTGCATAGTTTTGCTACAAGGTCACGAAGGGCGTTCTTTTGCGCTTCCGTCCGGGTATCTGTCGGACGTCCGTTTACATCAAGACCACCAATGTAGCAGATACCGATACTGTGTTTATTGTATGACACTCCGGAAAAACCTTTCGTATTACAATGAGCGCCATCTATAGACAATGGACGTCCATTCTCCACAGTACCGTCAAGGTCAACCACAAAGTTATAACCTATCTGAGTGAATCCCCTTTGCCGGTGCATCCGATCAATGTCTTTCGCTCTCAAATCCTGCCCGGCTTTCGTAGCCGAGCAATGGATGATAATTGAATCAATCTTATTCATCTCTATTCCTCTTTTTTTAAAATTAATAATCACTTGGTGGCTGACGTTTACCACACCCTCTCACATCACAGCGCTTCATTTCAGCTTCTTTCAATTTTAATTCCGTCTCGTGACGTTTATGAATCTCATCCAAATGTGCCGCCTGTTCCTGTCTCAATTCAATGTATAGGGCGTCAATCTTTGCATCACGCTGAGAGATACGATCCTCCAACCATGCTACTTGCTTGCGCTCATTCTCATTTTCCATTGCATCAGCAGAAGCATCTTCTTTACGTGCGTTAGTTTTCCGGTTAACATAGAAATTAACCACCCATTTGATTGCTTCAAACCCTCCCAAAGTGCCAATTATAGCTAACCATTCATTTAAACCCATACACTTGTTTTTCTATTAAATCATTATTCTGATATATCCCTGAAAGAGAATGTGCCCTTTCACGACACATTCTCTTTTCCAATTATCCTTTTTTTATAATCTCAATCAGATTCACACAAGTCATTGCGTTTCGCGTAGGATTTCCCCACCATTTTATTATGAGATATCCGGAATCATCGGGAACCACATTATCCAGTTCCACAAAATCCGTAAAATTGTTCACCAGCGAAAAAGATGGCTGTGCTTGAACCCCATTGGATTCATAATATTTGCTGTCCGTATTCGCCCCATTGGCATTTTTGGTAGAACCAAGTATACGTACCTTGTACGTCCCCTCCGGTGCCTTGAAGATGATCCTGTGCGGTACGATTGTCTCCGGCTGGTTGTATTCGTTATAATAATAACAATCTTTCACAACTGCATAACTATATACTCCGTCATACACAGAAGGCTCGGTCGGATTTTCAATGCTGCTGTACAATCCCGATTTACCCTCGATGTCCGTATCATCATAATACCGTATCTCGCTGTCTTCTCCATTGTTATAAGCAAGTACAATTTCGTAATCTTTCAGTTTCTTTACCGTGTTTACCGTTTCTCCACCGATCTCAACCAAAGTGCGATTATCAGTACTGCTATCCACCATGCTGAATACGACCTTTTTCTCAATGATTTTCAATGTTATTTTCGAAGAGACCACTTCGCTCTCATCCATATCATTCTTAATCCTGGCATGGATCGTCTTCTCACCCTCTCCCTCTGAAAGTGTAAAGGATGCCGGATTTTCAAATGCCGTCCACACGGCGTCATTAAATGTCGGAGACTCGGACAGCATCATCATTGTCGGAGCGTTCAGGCCTACAGCTTCAAAAGAGACGGATACCTCCCTTTCAGTGGTGATTTCCGATCCGGAATTAATACTGATACCGTTCAGACCGAATGCCGGCGGTTCATAAGTGACCGTGTCGCTCATCACTTCTGACTCTCCGAACCGGTTCTTCACCTTGAAATAAACGGTATGCAACCCCTCGACATTGGAAATAGTGAACATATGATATACATTTCCGTCCCATTCAGCACCTTCAAAATCCGCGTTCTCGGAAATCATGTACAGGGTATAGTTCGATGCTTCGAATTCAAAGGGGACATTGAGATACTCCGTAACGTCTTTCGACAGAGAGAATCTTGTCAGTACAGGCGGCTGCGTAACAGCCCCGATACGTTCAAGATAAGTCGTTCTCAGAGACGGTTTAAGCAGTTGTATAAAGTATTCTGCCGAGGATTTGTCATCTTCGTCAAGTGACTTCTCAAATGCGGAAGTGTATTTTTCCGCACGCCCGGTGATCTGTTCATCGTAACTCGCATTTACAAGCAGCCTACCGTTGTTTATGCCGTAGGACAGCCCGTACACGGTATCATTGCTCTCGACCGTAATACCATCCAGACTGCTGATTCCCTCTATATTCAAGCACAAGTCTTTATGATGGAAATGTTGGTCCACAGGGGCCGATATCGAGAATTTAACCGTACGTCCGTCTACCCTCTTATGAATCGACGCATTCCTGCGAACGAACCAATATTCGTACACTTCATCAACCGTTGCCATCCAGCAGGAATCGTCACCGTCCTTTCCGTAAGCATTGTTCACCTCTGTCAGAAAATCCAAAATCGCCTGCATGGGGGTATGCGTGAATAGATGTGCCCAAACTGGATTCTCAGCATCGTGTATGCCTTTTATCCATTCCATTTCAGAGGTATTGTTATCCGTATACATCCTGCGCTGCCCTACTGACTTGTATAAATCCGGATCATCTGACGGATACAGATATACGGCCGGGGTATTCTCTGCGAAGCTCATGACCAGATCGTCATACATCGTCGCAGCAGTGATATAATTATTATTACCGTCGGGACGCATCATGACTTTCATTCCGCGTCCTAATTTGGAGACGGTCTTCGTCTGGTCCTCTTTCAAACCTTCCACGATTTTCAACGGATCATCCGACCCCCATGTATCCTGATCAATATTATGGAAGTATATCTCGCCGCCAAAGTCCAATATCGGATTCAGTTCTTTCCACAGGATGTACGGATATTGGGCAGGGCTTTTCGGGTCATCATCCATATATTTGTTGGCACCTCCGCAATTCGGCCAAATAGCGACACCGATCGGCAACCGACGCTCGATTCCGCAGCCGTCCGTATACCCCAACGTCTTTTCCGGGACATACCCCGTACTCTTCGTCTGACCGAGATGATAATACTTCTCATCGTCCACCCATCTCTTGTTCACGGCACACCATACTTTCCCATATGCGCCTACAGGTCCGTCGTCTGCCGTATAGCTGAAGATGAACTTCTTGTTATACTTCAATATGGGGAAAGAGGCGGTCACCAGATCGGTATCGGCACCTTCCGGAAGCGTAAGGGTCAATTCCATATTACGCATTTCAACCGGTACATAATTGATCGTATCCGCCTTAACCCCGCAAATTGTCGTACTGTCCATTACCTGTACATATACCGTCTTTTGCCCTTCTCCTTCCGACAGCGTGAAAGGGATCACGGATGCCTTCGGATCAGGCCATACGGACCACTGCACGGAAGATAAATCAGGGGATTCTGAAATTTTATAGTGTGACGGTATTCCATCCTTGTCAATCATGACGGAAACCTCGCGACTGTAAGTCCTGCCAGCATCCTCGTTGATAAAGACGTTGCGCAGAACCAAAGGGACATAAGGGTCCTTGTATTCAAGCTCAATGACGCGAACATTAGATTCGGAATACTGATTCTTTACCTGCACATATATTGTCTTCGCGCCGAACCCGTCAGACAAGGTAAAGGGGACATCCATATTGTCATCGATGATATCCACCCATTCCGCGCCTTCAAAGTCCGCATTCTCGGATATCATGTAAGCCGTTGCGATACCGATGCAATTCAAATGTACGGTCACATCCGGATACTTGACGATATCCGTGACCGCTTCATTGACAAAGGCCTCGCGCAGGAACACGTCCTTGTTCTCCGGGGCGTCGTTGGATTTGAACTCCTCGACGATCATGAAAGATATTGCAGGATAGTTGGTGTTAGCGCCTTCAGTGACGTTTATTAGATCCACATTAAGGACTCCTCCGGAGGGTTGACAGTCTTCAACCGTCATATAGGTAGCAGTATTCCCTACCTGGTCGACAGTATCCGAATATACCCCGTTGACCTTGATCTTCGCGGGTTTCGCCGAGCCGTATTTGGTACCGCCGAATGCCTTTACCGTATACCGGTATTCGTCATTCAGGCCGTCGAACGTCAACCGTGCCACAACGCTCTCGGAATCGTTAGAGCCAAAACCGATACGCCATGCGTATTTATACACACTCTCCGGAATGCCGGGCAACTCGCAATAGCCCGAATCGGTCGGACTGCCCCAGACGTAAGACGGCTTCTTCTGAACCGGAGAAACATAAATAGAGGAAGAGCGTCCGTAAGTGTCGGTCAACTTGACCGACAGGACGTCGGATTCCGGATTGCCAACGATATTGTTCCATTCCGCACTATCTGGTAACGAAGAATCGGAACCGCAGAAGTTCAACTGGTAAACAGCTTCAATATTAGTAAAATTACCTATGACATTGATGACCATGACGTCACTGAACGCATCCAACAGCACGCCATATTCAGAAGATACGCCACCTCCGGAAAAACTGATCCGAATTTCAGACTTACGGTCATAATCCTTCAAGGTGTCCTGCGGAACGCTAATTATCAAATTATTATGATTCGCTTCGTCACGTGCCACGTAATTAATCGTTCTTAAGCTGCCATCTTCCGTTAAAGTAAAGTTAGACTTTGCGGCAGCGTCCACTATGCCTATCGGAAGATCGAACGTCAGTATTATTTTTGTACCTAATTTGTCTGTCATGGCGGTGCGTATTACCGGGGAACATTCCTCGGCAAGCAACGTACGCGTTGCCACTTCCGGACTGTACGGACTCTGCCCGTTCAATCCGACTGCACGTATCTTATAGACATAATTATGTCCGACAGCCAGACCGCTATCGGTATATGTCCGGATGCTCCTGTCTTCGACCTTGGCAACCTGCATGAAAGCTCCGGTATCATCCGCCCGATAAATTGCGTAATACACAAAATCCGCAACCTGCTCATTTGTGTATGCCCACGACAAGGATATGCTCGTTGCCGTCCTGCTCTCAACCCTGAGGTTGTCAGGTGCCGGAAGTTCGCTGTACGTGCGGGCACTGACGTAATCGCTCATCGTGCCTGCAACCTGTCCCCTGACAGGACGAATCTTATAATAATAAGTGGTATCCTCTGACAAACCGGATATGACCGCCTTGTTTTCAACATCGACGGCAATCTCTTTCAAAAGCGTATATCCTGTCTCCGGCAGTTCGGAAACAAATATCTGATATCCGGTATCTTCCGTATTGGTATTGTTCCACCACAATTCAACGGCGGAACTGCTGACAGTCCGGGAAGAAAGGTCGGTGATTTCTGAACGGTAGTCAGGTTCGGGAACCGCATCAAAGAAGAAAAACTCCGGAAATTCAGATACATTCGTCTGTATATACCCCCTAACCGTCTGTTCGGTTACTTCGTCACCGTTCCTGCCGTGAATGCCGTCGGGATGATAATCTATGTAATCACAGACGGCGTCCACCTGACGCCATGCAAGGGAAACATTGGACTTCACTGTCCAGATCACGTTGCCGTCCTCGTCAAGGTCCGGTTCCGTCTCCCACTCTTCGCGGTCCTGCTCGTAATTCTGCGCACTCAGATTGTTGCCATGAGCCAACGACTTTGCATTTACGGGACCGACGATAGGGAAATACGGATTTTCATCGGAGGTAGGTAAAACGGTTATTTCATCACCCTCACGAGGATTATCCGGATATACGGCCGGAGCCTGTGAGTAGGAAGAATACTTGTCACCCATATACGGTTTGTTCACAAGCACCCACCTGCCGTTCTCATAACGCTCCTTACGCGAAGTAGGCAGCCCCGTGCGCATCTGGTCGTATCCGAGGTTCCCGGGCACATCCTGCGGATTTGGAATATCAGGAACATAGACTGTAACATGCTTATAGGAAGCAACCCCGTCAGGAACAGGTATTTCCACACCGGCCACACCGGTATTCCGATCATCGTTCAGATAAACGGCATACGCACCCTTGTCTTCACCCTGTTTCTTGAAGCAAGCCACGACGATACGGGAGTCGGAATCCATATATTTCATCCCCGTATAGACATATCCCTTCAAACGGGTACGCATAGTGGCTATCCACCAATAGGCACGCGTTATGGGATATGCACCGTTGGTCAGTATCTGACCGAATAATCCGGTAGTGGCAAATCCGCCACGGTCATAAGAATGCTCGTATGCCTTGATGGCTTCCGCCTTGGCGCCGGGAGTCGGGTCGTCACAATCGTTCCAATGGAACATTTCAAATCCGGCGCCGCTATCCCAATTGCCCGCACCAAAATAATTCGATTCGCATTCTGTGGAGTAGTAATTGACGAAGTCGATGCCCATCGACATCATCTGGATACATGCCCTGACAATCCATGCGCCTTTCACGTCGCTGCGGTGCCTGTCCGGTATGATCCAGCTGCCTATTTTGCGGCCCGGCTGCGTGTAGCACTGATACTTACAGCTCTTATCACGACCACCGGACTCCCCCCAGCCGAATTCGGTCAGGGCTATTTCCTTGTCCGGAGCGAAACGGTTACGGAGTTCGACCATCCTTGAGAGCTCGCCACCGGTGACATTCTTCATCGCTTCCTCAAAGGTGATCCCGTATTGTACCTTCTCCTGGCTGCTGCCCTGATTACCGACATTGCTGAAATACATGTGCATCGAAAAGACGTCTACGGGTATGTCGGCACTTTTCCTGCCGGATTTCCATTCAAGCATGGCGGCAAGGTAATACGCCCTGTTAACGGATGCGGTCCCGGAGCCGACGGCAAGTATGCCGCCACCCTTGATGCCGGACAACGTGTTCCCATCCTCGTCGGTCAGAGAACCGTCATGCCCGTCACATGCGGCAGAAAGCATGGCGGCGTATTCTTCGGAATGCGTATATCCGATCCAACCCGACCAGTTCTGATCCGGCTCGTTGGCGGGCTCAATGCCGCTGATCAGATCCAGACCGGTGGCGGTAGATTCAGATTCCGGATAGAACATTCCGCTGCCGTCCACATTCATCCTGCCGTACTTGGCGGCAACGGCAGCGCACATCTTTGCATAAGTCTTGTAGCTCGCCGCATTCATGGTCACGGAGAAGTATTTGTCCAGTCCGCCAATACCACGCCTGGGAACAGGCTTCCAGGCATCAGGATACCAGTAGTTGTCGCACGGACGGTTGTGCGTGCTGACACTCTTGTCATAATAACAATAGTCAAAGATTCCGGTATTGCACAGGAAAGGCTTCAGCCCATATCTGGCATAAGTATTCCGAAGGGTATCCTCAAGATACTCACCCGTGCCGTTATTACCCGACACCCAGCCGATCTCATTCACGCGGAACCGCATATCGGCCAGCCGGCTGTAAGCGTCAGGGGTGTCATAGTTGGCGGCGAACTGCCCGAAATGCATGTACATGCGCACCCTCTCCCCGGAACACATGCTGTGTATGCGTCCCTGCTGGTAGCCGTGCCCGTTGGTACAGAAGAACTGGTCGACCGTCTTGCGTACGGTGGATTTACGCAAGGGCGGCATGATACCCTCCGGGCGTACCGATACGGGGCGCCCGTACAAAAGGAGATTGTCAATGCGTTCAAGCGTACCGTTGTACTCAGGATCGGGAAAACCCTCGGAACCTTCGGGCATGGCAGGACTCGTGCTTGCCGAACCGAAATCCATCTTGTCAAATGAAATTTTGATAAAACGGCACTGGAACGAAGAAAAATCCAACGACTTCCATTCGTTATTACCGATATTGATCTCACCCACCTTTGTCCACGGATACCCCTGTTCCTTCATCCCGTACACCGAAAATTGCGGTTTGCTACGCGAGTAAACAAACATCTTGTCAATCACGTATTCGGAAAAAAGGTCTATGAAGATATCAAAGGGACTTGTGTCACGGCTGTATTTGTACTGGGACCAGAACGTGGTATATTCTTTATTCCTTGTGTCGGGATACCCGTCATCAAGGAAGACATTCTTCTCAGCCTCGTCAACCATCTTGTCGATTGAACACACCGTCCCGTCGGTGTCGGTGTTGTAATTCCTCAATTGAGGGAGCAGGTTACGTTCAGTCAGATTAATGCGGTATGCCTTGCCGGAATCCTCACTGCCCGTTGTCTTAAAATAGACAAAATCAGAAGAAGCGGACGTGTACTCCACTCCGTAGTTTACTTTGACGCTCTTCAAATAGAGGTAATACTCCTTGTTCGGTGAAAGCCCCGAAACGGTCATCTTCTGTATCCCACCGGGAGATACGGGATCAGGCATCCCGGATACTTTCTTCAAGCCGCCCCAGACTTTAGGATCATCGGCGTCGACAAGGCTGTTGGAATAGCGCATGTCGTATTCGGTCACTTTGTCATAAATGTTATTGGCGTAAGGGGCTGACCACTGTACCGTACATACGGACGAGTCGGAATAGACCAGTTGAAAATCCACGATGCGCTGAGGGGTGGGAAACTGGACATCGCCAAGCACTGTACTGCTATGTATGTAGATGACATTTCCGAGAACATTGTACGTGAGCAGCGCGATCGTATTCGAATTCAACGGGAGATCGATCGTCCCCTTTATGTTCTCGCTGACTGAAATCTGCTTGAAGCCCGTCTGGAATACCAGTATTTTTCCGGATACGCCATCTTTCACATTATTTATTACGAGATTAAAAATCCTGCTTTCTCCGGACAAGGTAACTTTTGCATAAGGAGTTTTATCAAAATCTACCGGAATGGAGGAACCCGACACGGCCACCTCCGTGAATTGCTCAAGGCTGAATGTCCTGAAAACATCCAGGTTTAATATCCCATAATCCGTGCCGGTCCATGTGTACAACGAATCTCCGACTTTGAACAGTCCGTTTTCAACGGGACCGTCCGGATAGGCCGATTTCAATTCTTCGAGATTTTCATAATCGCCCAATATCTTGAATTCAAGGGAATCGCCTTTGTCACCCTTGTCACCCTTCTCGCCTTTCCCGCCCGTGCCCAGTTCGGTCCAGTCGCTCCATTTTTCACCGTCATAAGTGCGGTAGGCCAGCTCAGGTATCGGAAAGTTCGGATTGGTATTGATATATGTCTGTTTAGTTATGTCATGCTCGATAGAGGACGTGACGAACATGATATCATTGGTTATCGAATCGCCGTCATACACACGGTAGATACCGCTTGTCATGACAGAATCTATATTGTCATGGATGACACTCTTTATCTGATCGTCTGCGCCGATCCCGTATAAATTTCCTTCCCAGTATACGTATGCCTTATTCCTACACAGATAAATTTTACCGGGATATATCTTATTGTCGGAACCGAAAAAATCACCGGCACCCGGCCAATTTGCATAAGCCCTGTCATCTATCACATAGCAAAATTTCTTGTTTGCCGCTGCAAAGACAACTTCACCGTCCATTTTATTCGTAACCCCTTCGATATACAACAAAGACTCTTCAATGCGATCAAATCGGGCAGGATGCCTGCGCCTGTCCTCTACTTGCAGGGCAGATACATCCTCGGACATATGTATAATATCTTCGGACAAACCGATCATCTCACCCCAAACACTCCCGTCATGACTTTCGGAACCGCTTTTAGAACCAATTTTATTATTCGTTTCGGTTACTGATCTATCTAATAATGCAAGTACCTTGCTAAATGCTTCATCGCTTTTTTTACGCTCATCTACTTCGTTATCTATATCTTTTTTTAGGATGTTATCAGCATTCTTGCGAGCAATTGCTTCTTTTTCAATAAGAAGAATCACATCATTATTCACAAGTTCTTCAATTACTTTCACAAAATCAGAACATGCTATCTTTTTACCGCCGCTGAGTTCTAAATAAGCATCTTCGGGCAATTCATGAATTGCTGTAAGTTGCTCGATTGTGAAACTATTCGTTTTTAATGCGGCAAGCACCAAACTAACAATTTCCTGTTTTTCAGACTCTGTCATAACTAAATAATTAAAGGTTTATACACTTCTACACCATCAAGAATATGGCGATATATATTATTATCAACTCTACGCATATGAAGCTGATTCCTGTTTTCCAAGGCAGGATCAAGTGTTTTTATCTGCTGTAACTGTTGGTTGAATATGAAACTTTTTAATCCCTCTATTTCCTGATTCAATTCCGGAACACTACTGTCTTTTCTTACATAACGTACACCGTCAAAGTAAACATAGTTGCAACATAGGATACGATTAAGAAAATCCGCGAACCAAATGGGGCAACCGATCGAATTTCCCAAAGTGAATACTTTTTGTGTGGCTTCACGGCTATACAACTCAACAATATCGCCATCGGGAGTGGTAAACTGTTCATTGTCTACCGTAAATGCCCAATTACTATCTTTGAATCCTCCCGGAGCACGGAAATCAAGGAAATATTGCATACCATCAATCCAAAAAACACTATCAGTCCGCTGTCGGTTGTCCTTCATTGAATACTGGATTATGGTAGTCTCATCAAGCTCGGCAGCATCGTTCGTCACCTTGAACATTTCGCTAATCGAATCACCGATCTGGACATTGTAGTATCCACAATTCAACCCTGTTATTACATGGAAATAGACGATTTGGTTTTCATTCATATCCCACGTGTGCCATTCAACGGAATCATGATATTCATTTACCAGATCGTGAACGATCAAATCCGGTACCGCATCGGATGTTCCCCCTATCAATTCAATAAATATAATATCAGAACCGGAGAATTTCTGAACATATTTACTCTTCGCACCGAACCTGTCAGTAGATGGATTGAAAAACAGAGGGGTAAAAGGACTTATTCTCAGCATAACCAATAATTTTAAACTTTAGAGATCGATTGCACTATGAGTTCATATTTTAGACCGTCAAACCGTTCTATCTGCCTGTCAGCTTCACTCAAAAACCCCTTATACACATATCCATCCTTAACAAGAGTAATAACGCCATCTACAGGAGAAGGCATAGTCCCGTCATAGGTATTGAAACTTACTTTTCCACAAGTTGCCAGTTTTTCGGGTATTATAAAATCATCCTTTAGTGCAGTACCATTGATCACGACATCACTGTTGCCGTCAGACGAAGTAAATTCAAGTTTATCAGCACTAATGCCGATATACTTACTGTTTGCAGCCAACATAGAGCGTTGATTGAACATGACATTAAACATTGTATCCGGACTCAAGACCCCGTCTATGTCCCACCCCATTCTAATAAGCCTATAACATATCCCACTTGGAGTAATCAAGCGATCCTCGGCACCAACAAAAAACACATCATTGTCACTTTCGTTGTCGGTGGTATTCTTTCCTCTTTTTTGGGCTAAGAACTCAATACCATAGGCATCCGAACGATAAGGACTAATTAGTTCCAACTTATTATCCGTTATATCTATGCCAGTCACAAATTCTGCTGTAAACCGAAATTCGTCACGCCCGTTGATAGAATCATAATCCTGTTTGTCATAACCAACACGGACAGACGAATAAATCAAATTCTCATCAACAGAATAAGTAAAGTCTGTATGCTCAACATCAAATTCCTTAATAACACTTGCATCAAACAGCGTGTTCCTATGAACGAACTGAACAGTATTTCCCTCAATTACAGGAACAAAACCGAATACTGCTTCCATCCAGTCAACAAATTTCGTATACGAGGTGTATAATTTCGCATCAGGTATGCCGCGGATGCTTTCAGCCGCCACTATGACACAATTATTGAGTCTGGAATCATAATTGCTCACAATTTTACCGGTTATCCCCTCCTTTCCTCCATTGATACTTTTAAGCAGGCTATTCAGCACTTTTGTAGGGGTTATTACATCTATATAAATAGTATTATTACTACGTTCTTTCCATTTTACAGATATGGATTTCTCTGTAAACAGAACGGTATACTTCTCCTTTTTAGAATAAATACCAAGAGAAAGAACATCATCCCCATTCAATGTAAGCGTTGTCTCAATATTTATTTTTGTATGGTTTATACCATCATTTTCCCATTTAAAATCGTTAAGCCTTACTCCGTTTTTAAATAAAATTATTCTTGTATCATCTGATGCTGCGACATAAGCCAAGAAATCAATATTTATACTTAAGTCCAATGTCGCATCTTTCTTGGCTTTGAGAAAACCAGAGTAAACCGAAACTTCTCCGGGGGCCACATCCGAAAATTCAAATAAATTATTTGTGTATATTTCAGAGCTGGTTATATATATAGGAATTACTTTATAGCCTACTCCGTCAAAAGACAGTGTAACATCGCTGCTATCTTCTGCAGACTCCCCTACAACAACCCAGTTGACAGTACTGAGCATATCCAGCCTATCATAATATAGCTGACGCTTTTCTTTTATTTCATCAACAAGATATTCGTACTGTGTTCCTTTATTAGCATTAATAAGAGTCGAAACGCTGTTATCAACAGTATTCATAGATATCGCGTAGCCCGAATTGTCGAAAGTGCCGAAATCAAGTTTGCTATCAATAAAAATATCATAAGTATGCCGGTTATTGATCTCATATATTGCAATCCGGGCATCAGCTAACAGGTATTTTTCAACCCATTCATTGAGAAGTAAATCATAGGCATCGCCTACGAACTCAAATTTCGAAGTGAACGTTCTGATAATTCCACCGAAATCACTACGCTTAACGGTGCGTTTGATTTCATCCCAATTCCGGATGCAGGATTTAGGAAGTTCATGGGCAATTCCATCTATCGTAAGAACATATTTGCAAAGCATTTTAATAGGGTAAAAACGTTCACGGGCAAATATAAATAAAAAGCCAACCGGTTTCCCGATTGGCTAATTTCTTGAAAATACAGCTTTGCAAATACGAGATATAACTACTTGTTTTTCAACACAATTTCTAAACCAAGAAATAAAAAAGACTTTTCTATATTCTCCATGCTGATTTTCCCGTTGCCCTTCAGAAACTCATTAAGAGAGCTTCTGTTTATCTCTAAATGTCTGGCCAATTCAGCCTGCTTTATCCCTTTCTTTTGAAGGGCTTCCAATATTGCTTCACGTATCATAAAATAGTATTTTGGAGCAAATATATAATTTATAAATTACACTTGCAGGCTATTTCGCGATTTAAAGAACGACATTTAATGTCCGTTATCATCATACACCCACCAGATCCCCCCCCAATCATCTTCAACAGCAATCTCAGATAGTCTTCTCCGACTGACTTTTCCTCTATTAAAATCAGTTTTCAATAATCTCTTTTACTGTCATATCTGTATCAAAAAATAATAAATTCTATTTCTTTACCTCTATCCATAATATTCAGTTCTTGACTGATTATACGTTAAAATCTATTTGTCCACGTAGTATTTCAGACAACGCTTCTAATTGTCCTAATATATATGGCTTAATATCTTCACTGCAATTAGTAGTGAAGTCTACTATTCTTTTTGAAAGTTCGTGCCATTGATCTAACTCATTTTCCATATTTTATCCGTTTTAAACACTACTATTCATTATTGATTTGTTGTTAATCATTTGACAAATTTATTTTCCTTGCACCATTGAAGCATCTCATAAGCTGCGATACATAGATCATCATTAATTGACTCGTATTCCGGCACATCAGGGCAAATCGTGCTCGGCGCATATAGAACACTCCATTTCTCTTGTATTGCAAGATTGGTACTAATAATCAATTTATACTCGATTTTATTAACTTTAATGGAGCGAGGTAAAGCATTGAGTACACTTTCTAAATCCATTATTTATCTCCTTTACACTTATTGCTTTTCTTCAGCAGGTTAAGAAGACACTTTTCCGCAGCTTCATATTGAGCTAATTGCGCACAGGATAATTCACCATATCCGATGGTCAGTTGAAGCTCTCTAAGTGCCAATTTAATAGCTGTCGCTTCTTGCGAGGTTATCGCCACTTTATTCGTTTTCATTTTTCCTGATCAATCAAACGTATTTATTCAATTCTTTTTCTAATTTTCCCCTATCAACTTCCGGAAATAACTCAAGAACAAGATTAAGTGCATTGCAGTAATCGTTTGAAAATTCTGCGGTATCCATCAACCGTAATACCATTGAACAAAAGATACTCTTCTCCTGTCCAAAACCTCTATTTAGCACTGCTTTTGACAATCTGATAATTTGTTTTTCTGCTCCACTCATGTTTTTTCTTATTTATTGATATTACTCTATGGGATAAGCATTATAATTGTCTTCATACGTTTTTTGATTAATGACCTTTCATATAAGCTCCATACATGCCGATTTCCTCATCCGTGCCATTCTCCATGACCCAATCGTGATATCCTCCTCTCGGATCACGGCTAACATACTCATCGTATGTTTCGCCAGGCAATGGCTTACTGGGAATTGGATTAAAATTCGGCAAATAGGGCTTTGTGCTGCACGATTCAGCATCATAAATCTTGTTATTGGATTCTTTCAAAGATTCATAAGCTTTATCCATCTCCTTTAAATATTCCTCTGCCATTTTTTTAACAGATTCTCCATAGGCTCCCCTAATCTCAAATTCAAATTCGATCCGGGCTATAGACGGATTAGAGTATGTCCATGACGGACGGTGTTCCGTCTTTTTCCTTATAGAAAAGAGCTTTTTAAAAATATTCATATCTTTATTTTATTGTTATTAATTAAAAACTTGGATTCTCAAGAGCATCTGCGAGTTCCTCTTCGGTTATGCTCTCACAAATGTTTCCATCATCAACATATACATTGTACCCGGTCTCGTTAAGAGACACCTCTAATATGTGGACTTCACCTGACGGTGATTCCACTCTGTAAATCGTTCCCATATTTTGATTAATGTAAGGCTGATACTTGAAAGACCAGCCTTAAGAATTAGTATACTATCACGAGGTTCTCGATTTTGAAGCTTCTAAACTCCTGCTTATCAACATCGAAGTAAGAGAAAGTTTTATAAGAAGGCTTTGTCATACGTTTACCCTTGTTTGTTGCGCCTGCAGGAACATTTTTAAGAGTACCGATAGCGTAGCGAATACTGCCATTCACTTTCTCATAGGCGAATTTAACTTCACCGCTTCTCATTCTTTTAGCAAGTCTGTAAAGCTCCCACGCTTTTAGCAGACAATATTTCCAACTCTTTTTTGTTGTTGAAAGGAGGTGATGGGCATACCTCATTACCCGTGCTCTGAAATTTGACTTTGTTTCCATAATTCTCATTTTTTTGGTTTGACTTTTTTGTTATTTGGTATTGCAAAGATAATTATTTGTTAGGTATTTACCTAACAAAATCAAAGTTTTTTTTCTTCGACAGCCTTTTTCAAACCATATTTAACATATCAATTATCAAGCTCACGTGATAATATCTTCCGTCCAAATGAAATACGGCTCCGGACTGCCGAAACAGGGACATCCAGCATTCCGCTTATCTCATCATAAGAGTATCCTTGAGCGCGATACATCAAGCTATCCATACAACATGACTTTTGGGCACATCTACGGATGGCAGACATGACATCATTGAACATAGCCAAATTAGACGCACGCTCATGGGATGTGCTTTCTGCGACCGAATCATATTCAATAAAGCGTATGAGGGCATTTCTATTATATTGGGTAATGTAGGTATTCTGCATAACGGCATAACACCATGTTTTCAGAGATTTGGAAGTATCGAACTTGTCACGGCTCGTAAGAACCTTACACACGGTATCACCGGCTAAATCTTCTGCGTCCTGTATGGACTTACAAAACTTTCTCGCGATACATAACATCCAGGGATATATTTCCGATAATTCTTTTTCAAAGTCCATTATCAGCCCTCCCTACCAAATAAACCCCAGACTTACCACTGATACATCTTTCAACGTATTCCCGGTGCATAATACTTTGTTCATGCATCTCCAATGCAGAACGTTCGATCGAACTGACAAGAGAGCCTATGTCGGAAGGCAACAAGGCAATCTTTTTTTTCACTTCGGATAATTCGACAATTACCCGATCACACTTCGTCTCCAATGTACGAAGTTCTACCAACAAGGCATTGCATAAATGCTCATCTATGCAATTTACGTAATTCTTTTTATTCATAAATAGTCGTTTGTGATTCCAAAAAGGCATACTAACGACCTCAGAGATAATTAGATTACGATAAAAAAATTAACTATGCTGACAACATCACAAAAAATATTAATTACTTACTTTTTTCCTCATATTAACCTCTATTTCAGCCTGATGTACAATATTTGCATAGACAGCGGCACTTATATTGCGAATATCAATATTCATTTTAAAAAAGGTCATGATAAAGGCAATCTCAGCATCAAAAGAAGAGCGTATTTGCTCTGGAGTAGCTTTTTCTGTCTCATTATCAGAACGAATCTCATCACTTCTTTTCTGTTCAAATAAGGCAGATCGCAACAATTCCTCAACCTTAGATTTGATCTGTTCGTCAGACATCGATTTCATGTCATACGACAGCATGGCTAAGGTTTCCCTAACATCCTCATAGGCGCCAATGGCAATCAAGGACACGCATAATTTAAAAAGCAAAACGCGTGTCCTTTCTTTTACCATATCCTCACGATCCATCAAGACAGAATTCAAACCGGACGGATTGGTTATCCTCTTGTATTCTATTATCAAATCAGATGAACGTTTCTTCAACTCCACCTCACCAATCTCCTCTCCGGGAGACAACAACACAGAGCAATCACCACACGAAAGTTCTATAAAGTCGTATAGAGATAATTGATTCAGTCTTTCAATCATAATCGGGAAAGTATATAATATCTATAATCACGGGCACAGGCATCTTTGTGCTGTTGCTTGCCTATGTTATGCAGTTCTTGACGTAACCCCTTTACCTCATGTTTCAAATCACTATAATCGTTGAATATCACAGGCTGGCCGGTACTGTCCATTCCAACAAAGGTATGAGGGAACGCGGGAATATCCCATTCCGGTAAATCCCAATCCGGTAAATCAATGGAATGAACATCCGGAAATACTTGTGCACCTTTAGGAAGATCTACAAGCGTAGGAGTATCGGGCGTTATCCACGCTTTTCCGGAATACATCACGACCTCACGTTTGCCGGCATCCCCCACAAGTGCCTTACCGCCCGGATGGGAACCATCCTTTGTACCCTCAGCATATGAGGGGATCGGGGTAGCAAGAATAGTAGCTACTTGAACTGCACCCATGGCACCGATCATTGCTGCCATAATAGGATTGGGTGGAATCATCGCAAAAGCTTCCATAATACCACGTGCAGTAGCTATACCGGTCTGGGCGACTTGTACTGCCTTGTCCCAAACGGCCTGTTTGTGTTGTATCTCCTGCTTTTTCTTTTCAAGTTCTTCATTTTTAGCTTCCGTGGCAGCTTTAGCAGCACGTTTACGGGCTTCGGCTTCCTCTTCCGAGATGGCGCCCTGCTCAGCCTGCCTTTCGTAACGTTCTACGTCTTTCTCATACTTTTCATCATTAATATCCTGTTCTTCCTCTATTTTATCAATCTGGCCATCATAAACGGCATTAATAAGACTACTAATGTTACCAATGACCTGAGATGCAGTTTGCAGCCATTTCTGGAGATTTTTTATTCGTTCTTTTTGAGCTTTTTCGTCCGCTTTAGCTATGCTATCAATAGCAGCAATCTCAGCTTCGGCTTCCTCTTTTGCAAGATCAGCCTTTAGCTTATGTAACTGTTCGCTAAGCTTGGCCCTATCTTCTGTACTAAGATTGTCTGCATTAAGTTCCTGCTCCAAAGCATCAATCGCAGCTTCAGTTGTTTTTCGGGCATAATCCAAGCGCAGTTTATACTCTTCCTGAGCATATTCCTCTTGTGTGATTTGCTTGGTTACCAGTCGCTTTTTCAATGCGAGCATATCCATGATGTGTTCTTCATCACGAATCTTTTGCTCATGAGCTGCATTTTCAGCAATTAAGGCAACTTGATCGGAAGCGTACTTTTCATATATTCCCTGTTTTTTCTTTGCATACTTTTCATCAATGAGAAACACATCTTCACCTGTTTGCTCGGCCGCATCAATTTCACTCTCACGTTGAAGTTCCAACTGTTGAAGTTTCAAATCGAGTTCCTCCTTTGAACCTTTTTCTACGGCAATCAATTTATTCTCTATATTTTTCAGTTCAAATTGCTTCACATATTCCTGCTCATATTTTTGCAGTTCGTTTTGCATCTGCTTCTCTAAATTGAGACGTATTATCTTCTCGGCATTGCTATTACCGGTAATAGCATCTATTTTTTTTATGTATCCCTGCCTAATTTTTGCCAATTCTTTCTCTAATCCCTCATCCATGAGTTCTATCTTTGAATCTTCCAAATCATGACGAATCTTCAACTGTCTTTTAGCTTCTTTGGCAGCTTCTTCTCTTGCCTTTTTCTCTCTTTCTAATTCAGATTTCGTTTTTCCGGAAGGCATACTGTTATTTGTCTTAATATCGGTCTCAGCCACTATCTTCAACGGAGGTCTCTTCTTATTCACAACATCATCAATGGCTCCAGATAGATTATCCTTCATCGACTTGGATAGCTCCGAAGTCAATCTTTCCGTAGTATCTTTCCACCTCTTTACACCTTGTTCCATAGCATCAAAATCAAGCGTAAAAGCTGCCTTAATAATCGATCCCAACACTTCAAAATTGGCTATACTGTATCTAAAGAAAAACTTCATAAAATCATACACAGATTCAAATGATAGCTTCATGAACGAAATAGCACCGCGAACCATCATTGATTTGTCGTATAGCTCTTGAAACCACCCGATAACATCCCTTATCCCATTAATCATTGAAGCCAATGCTTTATTCACGAAAACAGACACACTGGTTGTCATCGACTCAAATCCCCCTCCGGTTGCATCAAATAGTGAACTGATTGCATTTTCCAACTCAATTTGTGAATTCATCTGTTTTTCTTGCAGCTTTCCCAACGCTCCTGCATTATCCTTTACACTATCAAGATTTGTATCAATATCTTTTAGTGTCCTGATATACTGCAATCCGGCATCCTCGCCAGGTCCGCCAAAAATATCCGCAATAGCAGTTCCAACAGCTGCACTACTATCAGGAAGCTCATTTAGCTTCTCTGAAACCTTCTGCATGACTTCAAATGTAGTAGTATTTCCATTACGCAGATCCTCAAGAACCTTCTTGGAACTAATGCCAATCCCATCTAATGCATCAGCTGTAGCATTAGTCATTTCCCGAATACGAATATTACCTTCTTTAATAGTGTCAATGCCCTTGTCGGAATAAATACCTGATTGATTTGTTTGGGTGGCAATCGCAATAAACTGATCAGCAGAAAGCCCGGCTTCTTTAAAATATGCAGGATATTCTTTCAGATTATCTAAAAAATAGCCATTTGCATTAGCACCGGCAATAAAGCCGTCTTTTATTAACCCTAAGGCATCTGATTGAGCTATTCCAAACTGCTTAGCAACAGAATTAGCAGCTATTAACGTTTCCTTGAAATCAACCTCAAACGTATCGGCTACAGCTTGAACTTCATTTCGGTACTGCTTCATTTCATCACCATGTAACCCTGTAAATTGAGTAGTGAGACGAGAGGCTTCAACCAATCCCTTATTATAATCATACCAGAATTTAAAGGTAGCACCAACGGTGGCAATCCCTGCTATTGATAGAAATACAGGATTCTTCAAAAGAGTCAATAGGGTATTACTGAATGCCTTAGTCTTTATTGAGAGATTGTCAAAGAACCCTTCTCCACCTTCTCCCGCCTCTGAGAGTTTGAGTATTGAATCAGCAAATGTATTATTCAACCCTAAAGCTTCTTTAATGGCTGGTACATATTCGGCATCCAACGCACTTGCATAGTTACCTACATTACGCTGATACTCTCCCATGCTTGCAGAAATAGCCTTCAACTGTTTGTCTGCTTTTTGTATTTCTTCTACTAAGATTTTACCATTAATGCTATCCCTTTCAACATCATCCATCTGTTTGTATGCCCTTCTCATCATTTCAAGGCTATGCGACATCTCATCATAGCTTCCTTCTAACGATCGGGTCAATTTCTCTTCATTTACTAATGCCTGACGAACACCCTGCTTAGATTGCTTCAATGCAATTTCCGCAGATAACAGTTCTTGACTTCTCTTTATCGCTTCTTTTTTTGTAATCTCCCCTTTGCCTAAGAGATCATTTACCTTTTTTTGCTCAGCAGAGTTATCCTTCAATTGTTTGCTAAACCTCCTTAACAGAGACAGATTCTGTTCCCGTGTTCCGAGCACACTACGGGCAATATCAATCGCACGTTTATCTATCTGATAAGATTCGTTTTTGCGAGTGTTCTCCTTTGCTATTTCAGCAGTGGAAAGCTTCTCTACATTCAGTTTTTCTTCAATGCGTTTAGCCACAGTTTGGGAAATCTCAGACTGCTTTTTAAGTGCTTCCGTCAATTCATTCGATGCCGAACTCGCATTTTTAGATTGAGTCGTATAGATGGAATGCAACTTTTCAAGGTCGGCAATTCCCTCGACATTAATTTTTAATCCTTTTGCAAGTTCTTTAGCTGCACTTGCATAATTAGCCCTCACACGCTCAACAGTCCTGTCAAGCTCTATCAATTTTTGAAAATCGTCCTCATCAACGAAACCCTTTAACTTTAAATCTGCCATTGTCACAGGTAATGTCTATATTCTACAATTTTTCCCCTTATCTCAACTCCAACTTTATCAAAAGCATAGGTACCATCCTCTTTTTGATAGACGACATACATACAGCCGTCCAAGATGGCCGCTTTCTTTGCGAGTTCACTGATACGATCCAGTTCACTTTGCATTTTCTTTATTTCACATCCACAAGCCATAACCTACCGATACCCACATTCAGAAAAGAAACGCTCCAACCATGGACGGAGATACATGATATTGAAATACTCCTTTGCAGTATCTCCAACGCCAAGAACCTGCTCGCCATATTTCCTCTCAATAGACGGGCCGTCCTTGAACCCTTTCGTCTCAAAACGTAATCCGGAATCTGTCCTCTGTGCAAAAATGCTGTCATAAAAAGTACCGGTGATAAAAAGGTTAGGCACCTCGACCGGACGCGGTGGCAAATAGAGCATCTCACCCCTAAGAGGTGGAGTGATCCTCTCTTTCCAATGCTTATACCGTTCTGCCTGATCCTGCCACGGACCGGGTTCATTGAAATAAGAATCGTTATCATAAGTAGGTTTCAACAGGTGTTCTGTTCCATCCAAACCACTATATAGCTGTTCCTGTATACAGTCAATAAGCACATTCTTATTTTCATCCATACACTTAATACATTCCTCTTCAAACCCGGAAGCGATAGAATGAATAACCCTATATAGTCCGTCAAAATCTGCCATATGCAATAATAATAAAACGGGCTGGACTGCAATCACACCCCAGCCCGTCTGCTATTTGGTAATGGTATCATATACCTCAGAAAGCTTCTTCTTGCGGTCAGCTTCCTTCATTTCTTTCCACACGACCTTAATATGCGCGTTAATAAACCCTTCCTTCGTCATGCCCTTTACAGCAGCTTCGACGAACGTAACATTATCTATCTTCATGCTACCTGTTCAATACCTTTAATTCCTTTCTCGAACAATACAGAAGGAGTTTTCAGCGACGGAACCGCATCAGCCTTTGGAACAATGGTAATCACACCATCGGCATAAGAAGCAGAGGTTACATTGTTCATAGTCTCAGCAGCACCATCCGCAATAAGGCTTCCAAACTCTTCGGTACGATCGTATCCACCGATATTTTCGATGATCTTATAAGCGTTTTCTGCTTCCGTCTTCTCAAGAACCACATCAACCAAGCCCATCAGGAAGTTTCTGGGATTGAAATCCAACTGTACATAGTCAAAATTCAACAGGCTTTCTTCTGCATCCTCATGAGCGAAACTTACAGTCATCGTGGACTTGGCGCCACTGGTCGGATATTGCGTCACAGTCGGATAAACAGTTGACATGGGGATGCCGGCAAGGATATCGGTACCATCATTATACCCTATCAGCATATAATCCATATTCCAATAATAGACATCCCATCCCTTGTTTGCACATTTCAAAAGCTGGGCATTCAAAACCTCATCGAACTTTTTCAATGTGAAAGTATCTGTCTGTGCGTTCAAGCCATTATATTCACTCGGACCATAGCCAACTGCATTAACCTGTGGCTCACCTCCATTCTTTGCATATTCCAAGAATGGGAAAATTGGATAAACACGTTCAGGCCGATCCGCATGACACAATTCAAGTAATTTCTCTCCTGTGATATCGGCAGGAAGTTTAACACCATGCTCTACCAAAACGGCACCCTTGATCTTTTTCCAGTCAATGCTACAAGCAGAACTGCCGGTATTCATTCGTGAGCCCCTACATGTTCTAATCTTTCTCATTTTCTTCTACAATTAAGATTATTAATTTTAATTTCCATCGAGCGTATGTTTATGGCGTCAATAGGCTCGCTCACTGCCTTACCGGACTCAGTATAAGCCCCGTACCTGCCATAACTATAATTCTCTGAATAACTATGTTTCACTTTTTCATCACAGTCACAATCGAAGCGAGAATCTTCATATAATACCTCAAAGAAACGATTGTAAATCGGTCGAAGGATATTTTTGAAAGACATAACCCTACGTTGCTCATTACTCCATTCTTTCCCCCTTGATGAACAGGCAATAATCAATGAAACCTTTGCTTTTGAGAAATAGTCTGGATCACCTCTATCTTCATTTATTGGAGTGAATAGTGCAATCAGTGGAAATTTCTTTTCTGATTGGGTAGGAGATTGACTGTACTCATCTAAAATATCCTTGATATATTGACTACTACCGAAGATGTAATTCAATCTTGGCGACTTTACAACTTTGGTTCCCCCTTTCCCATCAGGATATAATATTTCAAGTCCTTCAGGAAGTTTTTTAACCACTTCTTCAAACAGTTCTGTTATATCTAATTCTATCATAAATTGAAAGCATTAATTGGGGTCAAAAGATTCTTAGTTATTTTCACATCGAAAGGACAATCATTCGACATAGCCCATTCAACAAACTGTTTGTTCTTCTCTACCATGCTATTCCATGCGCTTACTTGCCTCTTCAAAGGAGATACATATTCATTATCACATTTCAAACGGACAAGCCCGGTTATTGTAGTTTGGGTGTTTGCATCACGGAGAATATGATAGAATACATAGTCGGCAAACGGTTCACGCAACTTATCGCACAATATGTCATACTTCGATTGCGATCTTCCCTCTTTTTCCGGACTATTGGTTTCATCCGAATCATCCTCTTCCTCCTGCTCGATGAGTTCCAGATAATCAACTATGGCTTGAGCAAGAGTGGCACCTACGATATCACGAAGAAATTCGGTCTGAAACGAACCGATATACCCGTTTATCATCTCATTCACTGCAAGAGAATCGGGTGAAGGCATTTCGGCAGACGAAGCATTCCTTATGTGTCTGGGACCTGACGTAAAATAGGAAACATCAATTAGCATATCAGCAGTTATTTAGGAGACTTACCCTTTCCGGGTTTCTTATTATCACCAACAGAAACGGCTTTATCTTCCTCGACAATAACCTCTTTAGTGTCTCCGGCAGGCAATTCTTTTGAATCGGCAGCCGGAAGATTCTTGTTATCAGAAGGAACCAAGGCTTCAAGTTCTGCAATACGAGCTTTCATTGTATCACGTTCATCTGTCAGTTCAACAATAGCTTTATCCTTCTCTGTGATGGATTCAGCAAGTTCACCGATTTTCGCATCTTTTTCTGCGAGCATACATTCCAACGTCTTTTGAGCATCTTCTTCTGTAACAAGACCACACTCGGAAATAGGGGTGAATGAAACCACCCCTCTACCAATCCGAATGCGTTGCTCTTTAAGTACATTGGCTACATCTTTATCATTACCTCTAAGTATGTAATCCATAATATTACTTTTTAGTGATTGCTTCTTTCAGTTCAGCCAAATCTCCATAAGCAAATGCCCAAGGATTGTAAACAGGGAAAATCACTTCTTCACTGGCGATAAGAACCACCTCATTACACAACTTCGTTTCCACATCTTCAGCCCACTCTAACGCAAGATTAGTGTAATCAACGATAGATGCCCCCATGTGCATATCACCAATAAAGTATTTACCGGGTAACATACCGGTACTCTCTACAATCGGACGGTTAGCAATATGCTTAACACCATTAACAACCTTGATAATGCCAAGGTTACGCCCAGTAGTATCCTTCTCTGATTCCATCGCATTAACATCTGATGGATTGAGAATAATAGCATTGGGATAATACTGTGCATAGGTCATCACGGCAAATGCCGTCTTAATAACATCTTCCGAGTTAGGAGCTTCGATACTTTGGAAGAATGAGTTATTGACAGTAAATGTCATATTTGCAATGGCTGTTTCCTCACCGGCAAAAGCAACACCTTTCAACAAGATTTGACGGTCATTCATCTTGATAATAGGATTCGCTTTGTTCAAATCTGTCACAACAGCAGCATTGGCAAATGTAATAACCATACCATTAAGCATCAGATCGTACGGCTTTGTGAATTCAACAATTGTGTCTTTACCCCCATTATGGCTTTCGACAGACTTCACACTACCGGCTTCTCCCTTAATGATAGTATCTTTGATGATACTTTCAACTGGAAGTACTCCAGTGTGATTAGTGATGCCTAACAGGTTCTCACCGTTTCCATCACCAAATAACATGTTCCAATCTTCAGCAAGCCATACAGCTTCCGGTAGCATATTCAGAATATAACTTCTGATGAAAACACGACTCTTCAACATACGCTTGGAAATTCTGATATGGGTACCAAGTCGTTTCGTACCTGTCTGAATTTCCTTCATTTTAATGCTTGATTCCGGTAAACGACCGTTTTCAGTAACGTACCGTGCATTCCTGTCGAAGTCATACACTTGTGTAAAGGCAAGCTGCGTATATGTAGGATCACCCTGCAAAGTCGTAATGACATTACGCATATGAATCTTCTGATTACTTACCTGGCTAACAACACGGTTCTGCTGTTGGGTAATCATGATTTCACCACTGTAATTGTCGGTCATGGACACAATATCTTTCAAGCTGAATCCCTCAAAAGAACCTGTTTTACGGCTGTGACCGGCTGCAAACTCCTTGAACTTCTCACTATCAAGCATTTCGCTCAATTTCTCGTCGAACTTATTGATAGTATCCATAGATAAGCCTTTTTGCTTCATCTTCTCAATACTTTCGCCAAGAGTCTTGACTTGGTCAACAAGTGTTTCATTGTCTTTAATCAGTTGAGCAAACTTCTCGTTGTCGTAAGACTTCAATAAGTTATTAATATCTCCAAACTGTTTAGTCACATCATCAGACGTCACAACTCCTTCCAGTGATTTGTTTACGACTTCACACATCATGCCGACGATGTTTTCCATGAATGTTTTCTGTTCTGCCGGCAGACCATCTGTTTTCAGATTAAAATCTGATACTGTAAATTTTTTAAGCATAAAATTTAAACTTTAAGTTATTTATTCTCGAAACAACTATTCAAACTCTTGAAATCGAATAAAGTGCCATTATCAGCGGCTTTAGACGTTACTTCATCGTTACCATTTTCTCCGTCATTCTTTTCTTGAGTGTCAACAGACGGCTCATTCTTTCCGGTAGTATCTTCAGAAGCACTTTGTAGAATAGTATTCGAACGATATACTTTTCCCCAACAATGGGGACATCTTACATAATTCATAAGATCCTGCAAACTCTTTTGAGTGAATTCTTTCTCCTCTGCCTTTACAGAATCAATAAGAGAAACTACTTGAGTTCTAATCTCTGGAGTGAGCTTCTCCATTTCTTCTCTTACGATGTCCTGCGTTATCCATCTCTGATAATCGGCAGCGTAATCTAATACCTGTTGCGCAAAGGTATGCTCCGTTTCTGCATCATAATCAAATTGATAACCACAATGAGGACATGAGACAACGGTACCACCGTTGAGGCTCTTTAGCAATAAACTTAATTCCATATCGTAACCTTTTAAACGTTCATCACTATATCCATGCTGCAAGAACGCTTTTCGGACGAAATCAACAGCTTCCTTTACTTGATCGGCAGTAGCTGATTTAATATTCACAAGGAATGTTTGAGGATTACTTCCCCAACTTGTCAATGTAGAATATTCCATCATACGCCATTCAAGCACTTTACAAGGATCAGTCAAATCCCTTTTGATAGCTTTTACTCCGATAGAGTGTTCAAGGGTTCTTCCATTCTCTGCAAACAGCTTATAATCAGCTAAGGTGTCACGACCAATCTGTTTTTCAAGATTCAACTGGCCAACCATAACTAAATTACCCTCTGTTTCCTTACCACTCAATGGAACCCCCAACAATTGATCCGGACGGTGATTCAAGAACCAACGCATACGACCAATATTTTCCTTTAAAGTCTTGTTGAATGATCCGGGCATGGATACGTCTTTCTGTGAGTCCTTCACACCGATACCGTTCACCGCGACGGTAACGATACCCTTCTCATCAACATCATTTGCCTTTGTCTTGTACTGAAGGCTTTTGATTTTCTCTTCCATTTTCAACTTCACTTTTTGTGTTAAGACTAAATATTTGTTTAACTATCTCTCGTTCCTGGTCCGACATCTCAAATAATGTTTTGTCGAACATAGGTTCTTCAAATTTACTTTCACCGATTTGCGCCCTCCAATCATTGTACGTTATCAATCCACTAAGGAACTGGTCTTTGCACCGGCTATTGATATTGGTCTTTACCTCTTCGGCTTCTTTCAATCCCTCTTGCAGACAATCCACATCGGAGAAATCACAATCCAAATAATATCCGCTTGATTCAAGTCCTAAAAATTGAGTAAACTCACGACAGAACTGTTTCGCAAATGGAATGATAACAGAGCTATAAACACTCTTCTCTGCTGTAGATTGATTGCTAAAAGTAGACTGGTCTTTGCGAGGAACTAACACAGCAGGAATACCATAAGCACCTGAAATACTAATTGCATCAGCAAGTGTTTCCTCAAACGGTTGCAATTCTGCAATAGTGAGATTGGTACGTACAAAACTCAATGGAATATCAGACAGCCCATATGGTAACTGGTCCTTACCTACTCCGAACTTACCGAAATGTTGTTGCAAAATTTCTTTCTTCTCATTATCAGTCATGGCAATGGGCCCGGATTCATCTTGTTTCATATTGATAAGAAATCCTAAGCCACCTCGTTTTACATAAATTACATTACGGGCTTCATATACAGCAATAAGGTTCGATATCGGTTTCATTTGTGACATAAGACGGCTTTGAGATTTCATAAATCCAAATCCGGAATAATAACTCACACATCCGTCTCTATCATGCCATACCTGATAAGCAGGAATATTCATTGTGCTCAAAGCGCCATAATTTAAACGATAACCTCTAATAATATCTTCTTGATCGGCTATACCAAACAATGGAATATTACTACCTAAAACAGGCAAGACTTCCATTGCATCAGCAGGAAGTACCCAGTAGTTAGAGCAATAACGCCATTTTTCTACATCAGTAAAACTATCAGACATTGCAGCACGTGTGAAACTATTGCCAAGACACAGTTTATATACGAAATGTTGATAGACATTTTGTTTCCATGTCATTAAACAATTAGGTCTAAGAAGTATCTGATTCAGATTCTTATTAGACCAAACAACACTATCGTCCTTAACTTTCTTAAACTGAAAGTTAGCACTGGAAATACGAGAAGCGATGTAGTCAATTGGAAAAAAAACTTCCGGTACAGACTGAAAAAGCGTAAGAAAATTTTGAGAGCAAATATATGGAGAAGAAAATAACTCTTCAACAGTTATCTTTTTCCCTTCTGGAAGCTTCTTCTCTTCAACAGTCTCACTTATGACTTCTACATTAGTATCCTGTACAGTCTCTTCCTCTGACTTAGATTTTTTACGAAACCAACTCATTTATTTCTTATTTGAAACAAATGTAGGAATATGAATAATCGGTTTCTCAAAACACTAAAATCTTGAAAAATAAGAAATGTGTAAATTCAGTTATAACAAACTATATAACAACAAATTACGCAGCAGATAATTCGGGAAACGATTTTATTATATGATATGCAAGACCACTTAAAATAATGCTTGCACTTTTATTCTCACTATTTATGTTATAGTCCATCAGGTTAGTAATGAAATCACTGTAATCTTGAGATTCCTCTAACATCTTTGGTGATAGCAAAAAGTTATTTCTTATAAAATCAGAGGTAGCAGCTATTCGCTTATCCACATCGGCAAACTCTTTCTTTACTCTTACTTCTGTATCTTTCACAATTCCCCTCAACTCACGTACTGTCTGATAATAAGCAGATGAACATTCAAAGAGGCACGTATTGGCATTGCGCTCCAAACATGCGGTCTTTATTTCCTCTATGGAAGATGTCTCTCTAAACAAGGCATCAGTTAAATGCCACTTATCACCACAACGGGATGCCTGAACAAGAACAAACGTACCATCTACATTCGGCATGACATAGACAAGCCGCTGCGAGTAGACATTTTGTGCTTCCGGATTAAAGAAACCAAGCATACCCTTACCACCATACAGATTCCTTTTTCGTCGGTTACTAAATTCAGTGTACTGCTCATTACACAAATCCACAACGACATATCGAAACGTATCAGACAGGTGCCCGTGCTCCTCATAAGTCTGCAAGGTAGTTTTATTCTTGACTTTTGTTTTGAGAATGGCACCATTAGCATCCTTCTGTACACTCATGTAGTCCTCGATAGATACCGAACATGATTCGTCAATGTATATCTCTATGCCGGGAACAGTACAATCAAAGATAGCATTGATAAACTCACCGGTCATGGCAACACTCGGATTCTTATTGCCTACCTTATCTTCAATCTCAAATCCTTCTTTCTGCAATGTATCTATGAATAAATCCATCCAGGAACGTTTCTCGTCATCGAAACTATTAGCGGATTTCGTTGAGGCATCACCGTGTATGTATAGTTTGTCTGAATATTGAATGGATTTCAGATACTTGGCTACAAGTTTAGAGGACTTCTTCACTGTGTTGTTAGGGCTTTCAGCGCATGTCTCATGGAACTGCCAAATCTTGGTACCGGTAGTAAAATCTACTTGCCAGTACGAGACACTGATATATGGAAGAACATTGTTATCGACAGAGATATGAATAGGTAAGTCCGGGACATACTTATGTTCACCGGAATGTTTGCCACGGTTGAAAGAACCGAAAAACTCGCTACCGGTACGAATAACACCCCACTCTCCCAATGCGTACACATTATAGTAATCCGGATCATTAATACGGTCTTTTTCAAAATCGGCAACACATTGTTCATCATAGTAACCGTATGTTCCATCAGGAGAACCAACTACCCAAAAATTATTTAAGTATGTAGACTGGATCAATACTGTATCACTTGGATGCTCTACAATCTTCTTTGTACGGACATTCATTACCTGTTTGGGTTCATTCATCCGAAGCGACTTCACCTCTGTTAGCTCACTGGGAATCTTCTTCCCTCCCAGTATAACTTCCATAGGAACATCATGAAATTTATCCTTATCAAAAATCTCCTTTTTTATCCAATGTGTAATCTTGATCGGATTGAAAGAGCAAATAATCTGCTGACCATGTTTACCACGCAAACGTTTTCTGATCTGTTTAAAGTCACCATGTTCAAAATCAGAGAACTCTTCCAGGAACACACGTTTATAATTTTCCAGACCTTTGATCTTCTCTGAATCATCTAAACCGGAGAAGGTTATCTTAGCACCATTAAGCAAACAGATAATACGTCTTTCTTTGAAATCAAATAAATCGTAAACATTCAAAGTCTTTGCAGCTTCCTTGAAAGCTTCATATATAGAATCCTTTAGAGCAGAACCGACCTTACGAAACACCTTAGTATTTTCCCCGTCCTGCAATGTCATAATCAGTATGGACTGGGCAACACTGAATGATTTAGCAGACGATGAACCACCATATAAGATGATGAAACGTAATGTAGCATCCTGTAGATACTTCAACAGGTGAAACGCATTTGGATTTAGCTTTTTATAGTTTACAATCATTTTGTTCTAAAAGTAAGGTTTTTCCGTAGGATGAAGACCGAATTTCCCAATTCAAATTGTTCTATTCATCTGATTTATCATTTTCATCAAAGCCAATACGAAGTTCACCGATTTTATTTCCATCTCCATCTTTGATATTGACGTTCTTGTCTGCTTCCCAGCCGTTCCATGTGCCGAGCAAACGGGCAGCTTCTGTCTTACCGTTGAACTCATAAGTTACTTTTCCCCTATCATTCTGTATTTTCTTCAAAGCATTGCGCGTACGTTTTGAGAGTTGCGAAGGACTTTTCATCTTTACCTTGCCTGTTTGTTCGTCAACAATATACAAGTCATTAGGATCAGCAGTGATAATATCCATAAGTACACGCTCCACTGTCTCACGCTTTACTTCAGATTCCTTTGCCCTCTTTTCTCTTATCTCTTTTATCCTTGATGTAACCTTGATGTTCTGCATAAGCTCATGTGCGTTGCGCCAAACACTTTCCGGCTTCATTTTAGAACAATCATAAGACATCCTATATGCTTCGCTTGCATTACCATCTACATCAACGTAATATTGGCAAAACTTCTCTTGTTTTAAAGTCAATGGTTTCTCTTTACTCATAGCTTCAAATTATTAAATTCCTGCATGCAGAAACAATGATAGCCGTTCGACATGCAGGAATAAATTAGAATGGTTGTACACTCATAGGATTTCTATTTCTCCGCCCCAGCATTTTTTTGAGAATTACTCCCTCTCCGCATGGTGAATATTTTTCTTACTCCGTCCTCGACTGACATATAGGACAAAGGTACTAAATAGATATCCCCGTCCACCGATTGCACCAAATTGTCGAATTTGCGTTTTTCGTTAACCAGCTCAATTTCAAGCGGTTTATAATACTTTACCAAATTCGCAAAATACATGGTAGTCACAGGTTGGACGTTGCAAATGTTGATAAGCCGGCGGTTGCACCCCATTGCATAGATAAGTCCTTCTATGACGTCATCTATGTAAGTAAAGCACCGGATATTCTGACCGCAATTACACAACGACACCTTTTCCTCATTAAGCAGGAACCAGAGAAGAGTTCTTTCGCGCGGGGTTGGTGAATATACATTGTGCAGCCGGCATCCGGTAGCAGTCTTACAATAGATAGCCGCATATTGCTCATCGAAGTGTTTGCTTATTCCATACATGGAAGTGGTGTTCACCGGATTCGCTGTTGATGAACTGGCATAGACTAACTTCACACGATACAGGTTACATGCATCAGCAACGCTCATAAAGGTATCAATGTTATCTTTCCTGATCTGCTCTAAATTTTCATTGAAGACACTTGTTTGCGCTGCCAAATGGAACACACAATCGATATCCCCATTCTTTAGAAACTCACATACCTTCGTGGCTTCAGTACCACATTTACGATCAAGTCCAATGACTTCAACACCTCTTTTCGATAATTCCCGGCAAAGGGTTTTACCTATAAACCCCTCACTGCCGGTTACAATCATTTTTCTCATCATCACAAAAAAATAAAGGTGTATCTCAAAAAGACACACCCAAGTTCAACATTAAATTAATCACAACTAAACAATGTGGATACTACTTACCATGCATTCCTCATGATCACATAACCACATTTATTACAACTACGTAGATACGTTGGATATGGAGCTGTCGTGTAATCTTCAATAGCGATTTCACGGCTGCCGCATTCCGAGCAAATTGTATTGAGATGCTCTGCGAACAAGGGATTACATTTTCTGTATGTATCCAACAATGGTGTTATGTCTCAATCCTTGATCTTCCAAATAAATAATGAAATCATCTATAAATTCAACAATTTATTAGTCAATACCTTACCATGTTTTTAGTTTTACTCCCGATATTGTGTCAGGAGCAAAAAGCGTATTATTACTTATTTTTCTTCCAAAACATTTAGGACATTATTGGTTTAT
>OHTB01000264.1_pt1 | contig 33696 bp, 29 predicted proteins | sample 1578771 | NCBI WGS metagenome assembly OHTB01 (sample SAMEA3879516, study PRJEB24766) | human gut metagenome | biome: human-associated habitat; feature: feces | place: USA | collected 1985/1987 | reverse complement strand
AAAGCCGCCGCTTCATAGGCGCGTGGAAATGTGTCTGCTGTACGACGGCTTTTTTCTTTTGCCGTCGTGCGGCAGAATGTTATTCAATATTCAATTCAATGTTTCCAGTAAAGTCCTCACACTCAATGCCGATATAATTTCCACCATCAGGAAGTGTAATTGTGTCACTATAAGTTCCGGTTGTTTCAATCAAAGTGACTGCTTCATCAGATCCAGAAATCCAAAATACTTTTGCAGTACCTTCCGTAATCTCCAAGGTGCAATCAATGGACAGCTCCTTACCGGCTTCTCTCTTTATGGAAGTTCCTCCGAACAAATACTCTGTACCTGAAAAGTTCGCATAATCAGCCGTATAAGTCCCTGTATAATCATCAATTCCTTTTTCTTTTTCCCCTTGCAGTGACGATTTCCCTGTCAGTTCTATGGAGCCCGCAGATTGAACAATGTTATTGTAATGATTGAGAATTTCATCTTTTGAACAGCCAGCAAGCATAAAACTTCCCACAAGGACGAATGTTAATGCTAAAACTATTTTCTTCATAAAATCATCACCAGCCTTTCTTTGGAGCTACCTTTTTGGCCTTTTTCTTTGTTTGGGTTGCTTCTCGCTCTTTCATGCACAAAATCAAGATGGCAGAAATAACAACAGCAAGCACAAGACTGCAAGAACAGGTTCCGATATTCCAGTTGACTGCGGTATCATAGCTACGGTAGCCTACCATTCCGAGACTTGCGGTAATCGGATAAAGGTTTGCTAATGTCATATTTCCTGCGGCAAACATCCCTCCATATCCATAGACAAAAGCAATGATTACACCGACTAAAAAGCTGCCTGCCCTCCGACAAGTAAGAGCGATAATCGGCAGAACCGCAAGATATAAAAAGAAATTAACCGCAGTAATCTGCAAGGCTGCTTTTAGAGCTAAGGAAATCTCAAAGCCGGGAAATCCCACAATCATTTCTGCTATGATTGTAAACAGACTGCATATCAGCCCGAAAATAATAGACAATACGCCGCACACAATCAATTTTCCGGTCAACAGTTTCTTAAAAGAGATCGGCACAGTCAGAATATTTTTCAATGTGTCATCCGTCTGCTCACGAGAAATCATATATCCAGCAATTAGGCTGATACACATCGGAAAAATCATGGACATATTGTTTTTGATGACCTGTTCTGTAAGATAGGCGAAATCCCAAACGGAACCATCATTCGCCATAGAGGTAAACAAGGTCAGCAGGACGGATAGGAGCATGAGCGCAACACCCGCCCAAAGGATATGATACCTTTTCAATTTATAAAATTCTGTTTTTACAATGCGAACCATGTTTATTCCCCCCTCTGCTTATATAATCTGTCAATCAGTAAGAACGAAACCAATGCCATGATCCCAAGAATGAATACAACTTGAAATGTTGAGGGAATTAGCCCTGTCATTTGCTCCAAGTCCATTTTTATTCCATGAGCCGCCATATCTCCTGCACTCCAAAATGTAGTCAGTGGCGTGGGCAGAAGCCATAACATGGTTTTAGGCAGTGTGTCAAACAATGCCGTAGCACTCATGTTCAGAACGCTGTAAAAGACACACAACAAAATGGAAAAAACATAGGTCTTACTGAAAAAGACAACAAGGACAATCAACGGGAGTGTTCCTGCCGTAATGAAGATCCCCGTTTCAACCGCCAAAAACAGCTTATAACCAATTCCATAAACTTCTAATGTTCCAAATCCGCAAAGAATTGTTGCAATGGTAGAAGCCACACAAAAAACAATTCCAAAAAGAAAGAGGACAATAATCTTTGCAAGCACCATTTGCGTGCTGGTTACGGGAATTGTACGCAGATTTTTGAATGTATCGTTGTCGCGTTCCATAAAAAACAGGATAGCGGCAATCACACCGATAATGCAGGGCAATAAAAACTGGATACCATATCCTAACACCATGTTAAATAGTCCGTCGAAAGCATCTGCCTGATCCGTATATCGCTCCATCATAGAGGGCGTTGTCATCAGATAAGTCAGCGGGATTGGAAACAGGAAAGCAGCCAGAATAATCAGCGGAATAAATTTCTTCCGTTTCAATTTCAAAAATTCGCATTTGATTAGTTTAAGCAATTCCTTCGCCCCCTGTCACACGCTTGAAGTAATCTTCAAGACTTTCTTCACAGGTATGTGCTTCTGATACCTCCAATCCGTTTTCTACAAAAGCAGTTACAATTTTCCCCACAGGCAACTCCATATTGTGTAGACGCAGATTGTGGTCGTCTTGTATGGAAAAATGGGTTTCGTGGAAATTGCGTTCCAAAATTCTTGCCGCCTGTGCAGTATCAGAGAGCGTAAACCGGATATGCTTACTGCTTTTTTGCTCCAACTCAGCAAGGCTTTCTTCTTCCAGCAATGCACCGTGGTCGATAATTCCAATATCGTCAGCCAGCAAGGAAATCTCCGAAAGAATGTGACTGGAAATCAAAATGGTTTTTCCTCTTGCGTCGCAAAGCTCCCGAATAAAGGAGCGTACCTCTGCAATACCGATGGGATCAAGACCGTTGATCGGCTCATCCAAAATCAAAAGTTCCGGATCGTGCATAACAGCAAGGGCGATGGCAAGCCGCTGTTTCATACCAAGGGAATACTGGGAAAAGAGCTTTTTATCTTTGTAGGGCAGTCCTACCAGATCCAGAGCGTCTTTGACGGCATGATTGTTTGGTACACCCCGCAAGGTGGCAAAGATACGCAGGTTTTCTGTGCCGGTCAGATTGGGATAAAAGCCTGGGGACTCAATCAGGCTGCCGATACGGGGCAGCAATTTCTTTTCATTCCCCTGCAAAGGCTTTCCCCAGATTTTGGCCTCCCCGGAAGTCGGATTTGTTAAGCCCAACAGCATCTTCATGGTAGTAGTTTTTCCGGCTCCGTTTCTCCCCAGCAGACCATAAATTCTCCCACGCTTCACATGGATATTCAAGTCAGCCACACTCTTTTGTGAGCCGTATTGCTTCGTCAGATTTTTTGTTTCAATGATGTAATTTGTATCCATATTCAAAACCTCCTGTTCTGTAAGGTATTCTATCACGCCAACCTTGCATTAACCTTGCCGCAACCTTGCATTAACCTTGCAATTTGAAATCCGGCAAAATGACAAAGGCTCCCGCCATAAAGACGGGAACCCGCTTAAATCTCCGAAGGAAAAAGCAAAGCAAATTCAGTTCCTTTTCCCGGTACACTTTCAACTGTTATGCTTCCACCCATCTTTTCTACAAGCTGATGGACAATAGAAAGACCAAGACCGCTGCCTTTTTCAGACCGACCCTTATCACACTTATAAAGCCGTTCAAATATGTGTTTCAAATCTTCTTTCTCAATCCCCACTCCATTATCCGCCAGCAGCAGCTCTATGTTGTTTTCCTTCTTCGATAGGGCAAATTTAATTTTGTCCGCATGGCTGTGAGCGATTACATTTTGAATGAGATTATTGATAATCCTCATATAGCTGTCCGTATCCAATCTTACCCGGATAGGCTGTTCGGGAATATCAATGTCATAATCGACTTGCTTATCTTCAAAAATCGGTATCCAGTCGATCAGGATATTTCTTGTCAACTCTGCGGCTTCAACGCTCTGGATTTCCAAAGCAAACTCGTCGGAATTTAACTTGAACCAGTCAAAGAGTACATCAATATATTCTTTCAAATCATGGGCTTTCCGTCGGGCGGTTTCAATATAATCATCCCGGTCTTTTCCTGTGACCAGTCCTTTGTGTGCAGCGTCAAGATACCCAATCAGAGTGGTAAGGGGCGTTCGCACATCATGGGAAAGGCTCGTCATAAGCTGGCGGTTGGTTTCCTCTGTCTGCCGTACAGTTGAAAGTCTGCTTTCATAGGACACAACGATCTCATTGATTTCATAGGCAAGAGGTGCTGTCAGTTCATTTGTTGCAGACAGAATACGCCGGTTGCCATTTCCGTTTTTCACATCAACCAGCACATCGGTCATTTCTGCGATTTGCTTTTTTACGCGCCGAACGAGAACGATGGAAGTCAGCACAGCTACAACAGCAATCACAATAGACAAGAAAACGATGATTTCCATACCAGCTACACCTCCTTATTAAAGCGGTAGCCAATCCCTTTAACCGTTTGGATATACTTTGGACTGGAAGGATTGACTTCTAATTTTTTACGAAGCCGACTGATAATCGCCATAATGTTACTGTCATCATAGAAATATTCTTCGCCCCATACTTCCTCATAAATCTGCTGTTTGGTCAAAATTTTCCCTTGATGCTTTGCACAGTACAGGAGCAGATCAAATTCCTTTGGTGGAAGTTCAAAAGTGCCGTTTTCCGTCGTAACAGAACGATTTTCAAGGTCAATCTGCAATCCATCAAAATCCAATTTTTGCATGGCTCCGGCTTGCTGATTAAAGCGGGTGTAGCGGCGAATAAGGGACGCAATACGGGCAATCAGTTCATCCATGTCAAACGGCTTTGTCAGATAATCGTCCGCTCCGGCCCGTAAGCCCCGCACTTTAGAAGCGCTGTCATTTTTGGATGTGAACATCAAAATCGGCAAGCTGTTCTCTTTGCGGATTTCTTCCAGCGTTTCAAAGCCATCTATACCGGGCATCATCACATCCAGCACCACAAGCTGGTATTCCTGCTCTTTTAATTTCTGCAAACCCTCTTTTCCGGTATTACAAAAATCGGCTTCTATATGTTCCGATTGTACGCTGCGTTTCATCAAAGCACACAGTTCTCTGTCATCATCTATAATCAAAATTTTATTCATGGTTCAGCTCCTTCCCTTGTTTTGTCCGGCCATCAATCGGCTTCTCTGCAGTTTTGGGGATCAGCCAAACACCAGCCATTTTCACAGCACCGTGGATACGCCCACCAGCACAATAATAATTTACCCTACGAGGTGTCACGCCCCATTTCTCGGCGGCATCTTTTAGTGTCATATAGTCCATTTTGCACCTCCATAGGACATATTATAGTTCTTTATTTCGAATAATACAAGCTGACTATTGTGATTATGCTTACATAAAGAGCCGCAGATCATCTCTGACCTGCGGCTCTGTTCCTATTAACCTGTTAAGTATGTATCCCGTATTTCGCCGTTCGGATGTTCTCTTCACCATGCAGGATTACTCCGCCACAGGTCTTTGTGCCCTGTACCATGTAGCCCTCAAAAAAGAAGCTGTAAGGCAAGTAATCATCTGTCAGGACGATGCGCTCGTAGTTGTACCAATTAAAATGCTGATCCAGAAATTTCCCCAGTTTGTGCCGCAGGATAGGATTCTCCACTACAGCCTTGAGATTTTTCCGGCTTTGAAACTCCAGCTTTGGCCGGTTCTGTTCCAGAATGGACAGCAGCCGCCACCGTGTTCTATCAACGGTTTCTCCCTCACCTGCCACATATGAGCGGAACGGCTCATAAGGCAGTCTTATTCGCTCGGTATAACCGGAAACGCTGTCTCTGCCAGCATCCTTCAGCCATGTGAAGGAAAGCTCCAGCACTTTGGCACCGCCTACGGCATCACATATCCGCAATTCTACATAGGAATGAATATCTTTGGTGATCAAATACTTTTTCTCCTCCAGCCGCTGCAATTCCTTTTTCAAAATAATAAAGCGTTGCGGCGAACAGCCTTTTCTGGAACGGGTCTTGACGGAAATGCTATCCTGATCCACATAAACTGTTGCCATTGTCCTATTATTCATACTCCACCTCATTTCTGCTATTTGCCTCTGCATGATGCATGGCAGTCTGCATGACCAGGAAGGGGTGCTCTACATACTCCTCTTTTGCTGAGGTATATGCCGCTCCGCCTAAAGAGTCCAGATACTGCCATCCGTTTTTGGATTTTGAGATATACACATAGAACGGTGCAAGCACATACTCATCCCGTTCATAGCAGCCCAGATACCGTCTTGCAAGTACAGCCACAACGCCCAGCTCTGCCGCTTTCTGTGTTGTCAGGGAAACTGCCAGTTTCATTACTTCCTTTTTTTCAATATCATTGAGTCCGAAAGTATAGATGCTCTCCAGAAACAGCACAGCCTTCTCACCGGCGGCAGATTTTCCGGCCTCCGTATTCTCCTGCGACAGATCAGCAAAAGAAAAATCGACGGCAGGCGGTTTTTGAAATGCACCCTTTGTCAAGCGGAGACAGGCACGAGCCACCACCGCTTCATCCTTTTTCACAAGGACAATCTTCTTATTAGAGTCGAAGGCAGCTAACAGGCACTCCCTCTGGCTTCCAGTACGGTAAGACAGACAGGTACTATGAGGAAGTTCGCCAAGCTGCAGCGTGTGGTAAAAATCATCCTCCTCCCCTGCCAAAAATGCACCTCGCGCCAACGAAAGATTTTTCTTCCAGAGGCTCTCCTGCATCTCGCTGACAGGGTAGCGAATCTCACGCTGCAGGTCACCGGCAAAATATTTGAGTTTATAGAACTGGCCCATCAATTCAGCCTGTACAATCCGTCGCAGCGCTTCAACAGCCAGCTCCTGCCCGTCCAGTTCCCCATAGAGAGCGCATACCATAGCCGCGCCGCCCTGCAGTAAAAATTCCGTGACAGTCTCCCGGTTCTGCTCCACAAAATCGTCTGAAAATGCCAGTTTTTCTTTTAGATCCAGCCAGTCTGCATCTGTTGTCAGAATATCTTTCCGCACCTGCTTCCAATCCGTCATTTCCAGAAGAGCCGTCATATTATTGAGGGCAAATACCGCATCCGACTCTGTAGTGAAATCCGGTATGAATGCCTGCAGCTGCGTATAGTGTTGCAGCAGCCCCATGGCAATCCGCCGGGTCAGCCCACAGATATGTCCAAATGAACCCCGATACCATTCGCTAAACGGCCTTTCCAACAGACATTTTCCAAGCTGCTCCAACTCTGCATCTCCTGTATACTGGCTGACCAGATCCCGTTTTATCAGCTGCCGCAGTGTCAGCAAACGCTGATCTATGGAAAGAGGTGTCAGCATAGTGTATAACCGGACATAAACCTCTTTCTGATGCCAAAGCTGATACATTTCCTCAAAGGTGTACTGCTGCCCTTCTTCCAGAAGCGTAAAAAAGCTGTCGCTGCGGTTCACAGAATCGCTGGCTTTCAAATTCTTCAGCGTCAGGGAATTGATGTTACAGTGCTCACAAAAGCCCGGCTCAAACAATAGAGAGTATCGCCCCAAGGACAGGAACACTTCACTGTTCTGATCCACCAATTCCAAAAAATGCTTTTTTCTATGCTCCACCGCATAAATGAGAATTGAAAACTGGAATTGCCGGACAGCATTAAAATCCAGATGGAGCCTGCCGGCATACAGAGCATTCAGATAACTCAGTTGGTTGCATAAAATTTCTTCCCTCCGTTCCTTGCTCAAAGGATGTGGCTGGGAGATAAACCAGTTGAGGTCATATTGTCCGGCATGGTTGTCCAGCCAGAGGTCAAAAAAAGCAGACAAATCCTCTGCGTCATATTCAAATACAGCCAACAGCCGGCGGAATTTTCCCACATCGGTCATTTTCATCCACCGGAGATCTTTCAGGCGTTCTACTGACAGAAACAGCCGCACACCATACCGATAGAGCAAGATGCAGACTCTCTGGAGCGGACGATTCTGTTCCAACAGTTCCAGAGCTTTCCGTTCATTTTGATGCCAGAAAAACAGATACGAGCCAAGAAACGGCTGCCGCATCATATCCCGCTGGTGCTCCGTCAGCATGGAAAGTCCCTTCCACTCCGCAATGGGAAAAGTCTGCAGGTTATCCAATATGACCTGCTCCTCTTCTTCATACATCACAAAGGGAAAATAGTATTTCAGGTATTCAAACCGCAGGGAAGGCAACAGTTCCAATTTCATGACTGCCAGCACCTGCTCTTGGGGATACGCTGTCAGTTTCTCTCCATACCCGTCTGCTGACTCTAAGACTGAAGCAATTTCTTCATCGCCAATCTCCTGCCTGCACAACACACCATAGAGCGCTGCAAAGTTCGGCACCCGAATCAGTTCTTCCTGTATCCGCTTTGTCTTTCGGATGTGCAGCCGTTTCTGTAATTGAAGTGTCTCCACCTGTCCACATGCCTGCTCTATGGCATCCTCTGAAAAGCTGCCTGTAAGCACCGGGAGCAATCCGTCATCTTTCATTCTGGTCAATAGGGTCAGATGTTTTAATGTATTTCTCATGCTGCTTCACCTCCAATCAGTGTCAGTACCATATTCAAAATCTCATGCCTTGGCCGGGGTTCAGACTTTACCAGTTCACCACACAGTTCAAAAAAGGCATGTGCGCCTTTGGCTTCCATCGTCCGTACACAACCGACAGGCCATTCCACCAGCTTGTCAAACGCCATATTCAGCACCTCGTTCTTCTCGTCCTGATGATAATATCCCCCTATGAATTTCACAAGAGATTCGGCGCTGCCGTTATAAAGTTGCTGCAGCTTTTCCCGTTTCTGTATGGTCCGTTTTTCCTGCTCCAGTCGTTTTTCCTGCTCCTTTCTCTCAGCTTCGGCTCTGTGCTCATCCTCCAACTCTTCCTTGGAATAGAATGTTTCCTTCAGCCGGTTGATTTCATAGCCGTTATACTCCCTGTGGAGCAAAAACTGCCGCAACACCGCTGCCAGCGCTTTTTTATCATAAAGGCGTTGGATCTCCGGTGCTTTTAAGGCACTTAAAACGAAGTCCTCATATTTTTCCGGCTCAGTCTGGAAAACTGAACGCTCCACCCAGTCATAGAGCTGTCGATGCTGCTCTGCAGATAGGAATGGACGGCTGATGTATGTTTTATATTCCCTTCTGCTGTAATACCCCTCACTCCTGACAAAGCATTCGTGAAAGTAAAACCGCTTGCCAAATATCGTTTGAAGTTGGGAAAAAGTGTACTCAGCCAGTAGCCTCTCTACAAACCGGAAACACCTCCAACTTGAAATTCTCAGGGCATACTCCCGCAGCAGTTTCAGTTGTGGCGCATCTTCACCATCTTGCCGATGCTGCTTGAAAAACTCCCATAGATTGATTTCCTTCTTTTCCACCAGAAAGGCAAATGCCCGCCTACCGTTCGTATGCCAACTTCTGAAATATTCTCCATAGTCAGCTCCGGTCAGTTCCTGATATCTGGAAAGCCACTGTTTCAAAGGGATCGTCTGCCTGGAATGCAGCATCTGCAGGGTAAACAACTCCATGTAGTTATCCCGCTCCAGTTCCTTCGCCAGATTATCGTACTGAGGATCAAACACATCAAATCGGTACGGAAAATCCTTCTGTATCGTTTGATTCATCCATAACAGTGTTTTCGGTGCTGTGGGGTTCAAACCATATTGAACCGCTTCCCAGAGTCCCTGAAATCCTTCGTACTTGACCGTAAAGCTGTTATAGAACTGAAACAGCCAGCCAAGATACTCGTAAAATTCTTCCGAAAAATCCTTTGGAGCATTCAGAAGCATCCGCCCACACGCTGTTGCGATTTTCTCGGCAGTGATACTCTTGGAACTCAACCGGTCCGGCAGCCTGTCCGCCCATACAGCGAGAGAGTTTGCCAAAATGATTTCATCGCAGCGATACCCTGCTTTAGTCAAAACCGAAAATTCGCGGCTGTCGGGCTTCATATTCATATACGGCAGTTTCATCAGCGTGCGCAGCACCAGGTCGGCTTTCCCGCGGTACCTCTTTGCCTGCTCTGCATAGAACCGGATGAACCATTCCAGCACACCAAAATCATATACCAGTGAAAGTGTCAGATTTTGTGTGAATAGATGACTGAGTTGGGTATGCATCACCTCATAGCCGCGTTCCCTATCATCAAATAACGACAGTACAAACAGGGCTTCTTCCGTTCTCGTACACTCCCTTTCTGCCAGTTTCTCCAACAGGGCATGGCGCTGTGCCGCATCTGTTTCCAGAAGATACAGAGCGCCCTGCAGGTACACATCTTCTCCGGCAGACCGCCGCAATTTCTGGAGGAATGCTCCCCGCTGATTGCCCACAAACATATTGTCAGACTGGATCGCACAGGTATTTCCCAGCGCCAGGGCCAGAGCGCGGAGAACCCGGACATCATTGCCCAGTTTTTCCTCAAACCGCTCCAACACCTCGCCAGGATAACGCAGATGATATGGTTCAAAATAGCCGGACACATCCGTTTCCACCTGCCATATCTGCATCGCCCTTGTTTGTCGGTAAGTCCTTCTCGCCGTATCGTCCTGAGAAGTCTGTACTACCAATTCGGCAAAGGCATGGTAAAGCTCCAAATCAATAGCCCTCTGATATACCCGGTAAACCGGTATCCTGTCGATATGCATTAAAATCCCTCCTACTTGAAATCTTCCATAAAAGATATGGGGAGAGAGCCGCAACATGGCTCTCTCCCCATTGATCAACTGACAGCATACCGATAGTATGCTATATTTTCTTACTCAGCGCCGGCCATGCTGAAGAACTCCGCAGGTGACAGCACCGTAACGCCCAAATCCCTGGCCTTGGATAACTTGCTGCCGGCATTTTCGCCACAGACCAGATAATCCGTCTTCTTGGACACCGAGCTGCCGGCATGGGCGCCCAGTGATTCAATCAGGTCATTGATTCCGTCCCGGGTGTAGGGTTCCACCTTGCCGGTAACTACGATAGTCTTTCCCACAAAGGGATTATCCTGCTCCCTGTCTTCGCTGTGTTCTACCACAGCAGGCTTTTGAATATTCATCATAGTCTGTAACTCCTCCCAAATACAAAAATTATCTTCTACACAGAACCAGTCGTGGATATTGTTATGCAATGTCTCCCCGAAATCCGGAAGCTGCCGGAAATCATAGCCGCCATAGACCGCATCCCGAAACTCATCCAAATCATAGTGGAACACACGACCCAATACCTTGCTGGCAGTGTTGCCGATCATAGGAATATCCATAGAAATCAGATACCGCTCAAAGGTGGTGTTTCGGCTCTGTTGGATAGCGTCCCAAAGGCGCTGCCAGGACTTTTCACCAAACCCATCCATGCGGACGATTTCAGCCCGGTAACGATCCAGACGGTAAATATCCAGATAACTATGGATAAATCCCTGACCGATGAATTTTTCCAATGCAGCCTCCGACAGCCCTTCAATGTCCATTGCCTTCTGGCTGACAAAATGGACGAACTTTTTCAGCCGACGTGTCTCGCAGTCAGGGTTATCACAGTACAGCGTCTTGATGATGCGATCCTCGCCATTTTCGCCCTTTCCACTTGATTCATGGATGCGGGTAGGCTGTCCACAGCAGGGACAAACACGGGGAATCGTATCCACCATAGAGAAGCCGCCTCTGTCCAGATTTTCTTCCACGTGGGGAATGATCATGTTTCGTTTGCTTACCAGAATCCGATTTCCAGCCATCAGTTCCAGATCCTCAATAAAGGACAGGTTGTGCAGACTGGCCCTGCTGACCTCACAGCCATCGATTTCCACCGGCGTAAACACTGCTACCGGAGCAATCTCTCCAGTTCTGCCCGGCGTCCATTCGATGTACTGCAGCAGGCTCTCATGCAGGTCATCTTCAAACTTATAGGCCAGACCGTCCTTATAGTGATGTCCGGTGCGGCCGCAGCTCTGGGCATAGGCGATGTCGTTAAACGAAACCACGATACCGTCAATGGGGATATCTTTGTCAGTGGCATATTGCCGCAGCTGATAGATACCGGCTTCCACATTTTCCAGCGTCAGTTTCTGCTTTGTGACCAGATACTTACAGGGCTGGAACCCCAACGCGCGCAGTTCCCGTAGCTTATCTGATTTCCGGGTCAGGTGCGGAAAGCCCTCCAGCACACCAAACGGCATGAAAACCAGCCGACGCTCCTGGCATATCTTGGCATCCATCAGACGGATGGAACCGGCAGCCAGATTGCGGCCGTTTTTATAGGGCTTACCGCTGCTGTCCTGTAGGCTGGTCTTCAGTTCCTCAAAATCACTGGGTCTGATAAAGCCCTCGCCCGTCACAACCAGTCTCTCTTTGTAGGTGATGTGGGAAGGGATACCGCTGATGGCTCGGGTGTTATGGGTAATGATCTCCCCTTCGTCACCATCGCCACGGGTAGCCGCCTCCAGAAGTTCTCCATTCTCATAGGTCAGCTTTACAGTCAAGCCATCCAGTTTGAGCATCAGCATCACCTGCTGCTCACCCATGAAATTCAGAAGATCCATACTGCTCTTAGTCTTATCCAAAGACAGCAGCGGGATCTCATGTCTGGTTTTCTCCAGCCTGCTCACCGCAGGATAGCCTACTGTCTGGGTTGGCGAATTTGCCATTTGGATTCCCGTTTCCTGTTCCAGCTCTTTCAACTCGTCAAAGAGTCTGTCATAGACCTCATCTGACACACTGGGAGCGTTGCGGTTATAATACTCATCCCGATAACGGTTGAGCCGGTCATTCAAGTCTCTCTGCTTTTCAAAAATATTCCGTTCCATTATGCTGCCTCCTTTTCAAGTACCCGGAAGGACATAACCAGTTCTTCTTCCGTATGCTTCTGTTCACTGTCGAAAACACTGCAAACACCGTCTGCAAACTGCCAGTGGGCGGCTCTGCCCCACCAAAGGATCGGGCCGCGGCCGCCGTTGCCTCTGTTGGCAGACGCATCTGGCTGATTCGCTACGGTACTATAAAAGCCCTGCGTGTTTACCAGCGTAATGTTCCGTATCTGCCCAATACATTCCGGCCGACAGTGATCCAATATCTCCAACTGCGTCCCTTCCCGAAGTGTCCTGCGCAGCTGATTCAGGTTTTTGATCATGCAATTTTCTCCTTTCCCCGCCCCACAGGGCAATCCTGCTGTGCGGTATGCAGCCCATTTCTGCCGGCTGCATATCTGCCAAAATTCAATTCATGGACAATACGCTGAATGGCGTCATCATCGTCCCACGCTGCGTGAAGCGTATTCCGCTCTGGCCCGGCTCCCACATGGACACATACCTTTTCACTGCCAACCTGCAGCAGCACATCCTGTCGCCTGGCGCAAACCACTGCCAGATTTCCAATTTGTTTCATGCTCTGCTCCTTCCTTCTTCATCAATGACCGGACGCCCTCAAGGACGCCCGGCCATTCTCATTTTGTCACGCTGCAGCAGCCAATGCCGGAGACTGGATGCTATCCGTGTTTTCCATCAGGTCAGCCATCAGCACATCCGCCAAAAGCCTTCCTGCCAAATGGCCGGTATGAATGATGACCCGATCCTTCTTCAACTGGATAAACTCCTTCTCACGAAGAATCCTGCTTTCCGCAGCCAGCGCCTTGTCGCTTTCTGTCAGCCTGGCAGTAATCACCCGCTGCCACTTCTGCAGAAACTCGGTCGCCTGCTCAATGTCCTTCTTCTGCCGGTCATATTCCGTCCGTTTCTGCCGCACTGTTCCATCTGGCTCCACTTCCAGCGTGTAATAGGCATGGAAAGGATCAGCCGTTTTACGCAGAAACATCACAAAGCTTTCTCGCCGCTCAATCCGGTCCCAGTAGCGGTCACTGCTGCCTGCACAGTGATGGAGCGCACGCCCCTCGGTAATAATGTCCAGAATACCGTCTGGCACCACTACCATGTAATCCGCATCGGCGTACTCATATTTCGCTTTGATTTCCTGACAGATAGCATTAACATGGGGGAATTTCTCCTCCATCTCCTCGGCCTGCAGTTCAATATCCTTCTCCTGGCATTTGAGCACCAGATCATCGTGGCGCCGCCGCAGTTTTCTGGTGCGATATACGATCTCATCATATACATCCATGTGCAATTTCTTTGCCATGGAAAGATAATCCTCCCAGGTACGCAATACCTCATGGCTGTTTCTCCGGAAGGATGGCATCTGACGCCGTACATAGTTATAGACCTGCACCATGCTCATGCGGTCAGCAATGAACTGGACATCCCTGGGGCTAATGTTCTGCTGACACATCCACAAAAGGACATTATCTGGGATTTCCCTGTCGGTGCCCTTTTCATATTGCAGCCACCGCAGCAGATCACAGCCTCCATTATGGAGCCGAAGTCGCTGAAACCTCCTGCTGTCAAGGCCCAGAGCTTTAATCAGACTCCCGGCACTATGGTTTTTGATTAGTTCACTGACTGTTCCGCAGGAACTGAAACATTCCTTGGTAAGCTTCGGCAGGTTCACCTTGCTGATCTGCTCCATTTGCGGTATCCGTTCAAGCACTGCCAGATATTTTTCCGGGTCAACACTTTTCTGCTTCCGAATCCAGTTGACCAGCCCTGTGCATCGAAGTTCCTTCTGTTCCAGAGTTGGCAGCGTTTTTCCATAGACCCGTCCATCATGTGAACCAGACCAACTATAAGAACAGGGGCTTCCGGAAATCCAGCGCATATTTCGCTGTTTATACAGACCCCAATAGTAGGTTCTTGGTTTTCTTTCCCGGTCATAAATCGTGCGCCGGATTTCCTGACAATAAAGCTTGGAGTTTGGAAGGCTTTCTTTCCCATATGTCCGGTCAGCCTGAAATTCACGAACTACAAAACCGTCTTTGCATCGCTGGATTAGGTAGGCAAAATGTTTTTCTGTCTGCATATACCCCGCTCGTCCATAGGCTTTGAATACCACCGGATGTCGGCAGCAGCTACAGCGGCCTTGTTGATTGTGATGGGGATGCACCTTGATCGGCACTTCCTTTTCGCAGTAGGTACAGTAACCTGTTTTGGCGCCGCCCTTTTTGTAGTGGTAGTAAATGTAATTTTGCCGGATGGCAACCTTATCCACCCAGCGGTTCCAGTCCTTGGGAAGCTCCGGCACCTGTTCCATATCCTTATCCCATGGATCAGTTTCCCGCCGGTGCCGCTGTTCGAGCTGTTCCTCACGCACATTCCGCTGAAACTGCCGGATTGCCTCTACCGCTTTTTTATTGATGTTCAGATATGCCTGTATAGATGTCTCATCTTCCTCGCTGACCCAGTAGGCTTTGGTATACCAGTATCGGCGCTTCCAGTCCAATCTGTCCAGTTTGGCCTCACACCATTTCTGGTTCAGGCTATTATAAGTAATAAATTGCCGCTTTTCTTTATCCAGATACACTTCGTAAGCTGGGCTATTCCCGTCTATGCGAAGATGCTCTGGGAAAAAGAAAGCCACCTTCAATATCCCATCCTGCGTGATGCATCTCAGGTAAACATAATACTCACAAACCTCCTGAACATATCCGTAGGCGATTTTTTCTTTTCTTGGCAAGTCTGACGCCGCGATCTGCTTCATCTCATCCGTCGCTGTCAGCTTGGGAAGTGCCATCAGGGCTCTTTTTTTCATCTCAATTCACCGTCCTTCTTGTCAAATCCACGCCATACCACACATCCGGCAGTAATGTGACACCATCAATTTGTCCTACAGCAACCTGTACGATACTTTCCGAATCCGGCGCTTCCTTCGCAAAAGCAAGGATGTCTCCCAGTCTGCCGGTGGCAACGGGGTCTTTCCCCCGTACCACCGCATAACCGCAGTTCGCCATTGCCCGGTTGGCTGCCACATGGGAACTCCACACCCTGCGCGGGTGATCTACCATGTAGGCCAAACCATGTAAAAACAGCTCCTCTTTGGTTAGCCGCTTAATCACAGTCAACTCCGTACAGGCGATTTTGGAGTCATGCTCATCTTCATCGATGTCGCCGCCGGCGTTGACAATATAATATTCCGAATGCTCCAGGCTGGAATAATAGCTAAGGCAGTCGAGCGGATTTTCCGCACAGTGAAATCCATTTTCCCTGCAATTTGCTTTTTCAGTCGTATTGAGCCCCATCACAAACTGATAGCCACGGCATATCAGCCCGGGGCGAAAACCCTTATAAGCAATCATTCTGCATTTTTCCTCCTTTGCCGGCTCAGCCTGCCTTTGCCATCCCAAAATCCAGCAGCGACATCTGCCCATCCTGAGAAGGCTTTTTTTCCTCCTGCTTGGGTGCCGCCTTGGGTTCCGTCTTTTTCTTCTCTGCCGCCTTCTTGGGTTTGCTCTTTGCAGAGGACTTCCCAGCATACGGCTTGGGAACAAACTTCTCCTCATCCTCATGGTCTTCCTTGGCATCAGGGTCACGGAAATAATCTTCCGCCCACTGATAGCACATATCATCCGGCACATCGCAGCCATATGTCTGCTGTCCGGGACCAGGGCGGGTTCCGCTTGCTTTTAGTTCATCCTGCACATAATCCCATGCCTTTCGGTTGATGTACTGGAAACAGCGGATCATGTTCTTTTTCGGATGCATCGTCAGACGGGCAAACGCCGTATCTTCCATACAGAGCATCTGGATATGCTCGGACACACATTCCTTCATATTTCGCCGTGTCAGTTTTTCTACATCGGTACTCACCCTCTGGGTAGAGGCCGCGATTACTTCTTCATCACTCATCGCTTCCAGACGGGCGATTTGCTCCTGCTCCGCGGCTTTCTTCGCCTGCTGTTTGGCGTCAAATTCCGCTTTGCGCTGGGCTTCAGCCGCCTCATGCTCCGCACGCTTTTTTTCTTCATCTTCTGCGGCGGGCGGTTGTGCCGAATTCCCCTCCTCAGCAGACTTCTCTTCCCCAGCAGGCGCTACTTCATCCGCAGGTTCCTCCTCTGCATCAGCCAAAGCAGTCTCACCGGCAGAAACCGAAGCCGCCGATACTGGGACAGTGTCTGTACCTACAGGCGGCACAGGCAAAGATTCCATCTCCTCCAGCTCAAAGGCTTCATCATCCTCAAAGGCTGCAGACGAATCGAACATACTGTTTTGCTGCTCCATTGCTATTTCTGAAAAAACACCCATTGTAAAATCTCCTTTCGCAAAAAATGGCATGGAGTAGGCCGTTATGACCCTTTCCATGCCATTGTGTGTTGCTCACAGCACATATAAAAGTGTGCTGAAGCTGTCAAAACAGTAGCAGACCACGCCAGTATACTGCCTTGACCATTCCTTGATTTTGTCCTGCACCTCCTGCGCAGTCTTTTGATTGCTCATGTTCCAGGGTGGAGGTACCGTTACGGTAAAGTAGCCATTCTCCAGACAACTTCTGACATCTGCCGGAAGATTGGAGCACTGCTCATACAGTGCTGTAATCTGGCTTTTCTTCTTTTCTGCAATACGCATCTGACCCCTATCCCTTCATTCCTGTTTTTGAGCAGGCTCCGGAAGTCTTTTACACAAGAATGGGGAGAAGCGTACCGGCGCAAAATCCCGGCAGTCATTCACATAGAAGTATGTGCGTTTGCCTTGGCAGTCCAGTTCCACCACATCAGATGGAGCCAACGGACGGCCTCTGTAATCTTCCGGCAAATGCTCATTAAAGTCCAGGAACAGGCGCCCCAGCACTTCCATGTCATTCTGCCCCTTTGGGCAACAGACCTCTGCGCTCCATACCGTCTGATAGGCGGCAGCAGGCGGCTGTTCATATCCAGCCTTACGCAGTGCATCCAGTTGCTTGAACGCGAAAGGTACCGTCTGTGTCTCACCCAGGCAAAGCTGGTAAATGCAAAACCTCCGGAAAACTCTCTGGCTGTCCAGAAGATCCTTCAGCACCTGATTGCCCTGAGCAAGAAATATCTGATACTCTTCCTTTGTCAGCCCCAGATACTCTGTCAGGTCCAAATCTTTCTCCGCTCTGGTGTGCCAAAGCTCGACGCAGCCATCTATATAAGTAAAATCACACTTACCGCACAGATATTGCTGCTTAAAATTCATTCTCTGCACCTCCTTTTCCCTCTGTTCTTTCTCCCGAAGGGCAAGCTGCCAATCATCAAACCCTTTATAATTCGGATTCCAGGTCAGCCGACGACATGCCATTCCATTTTTTCGGGCCATCAGATAGATCTTAGATGCCCCATTAGAGGTCATTTGGTTACTGTACTTATCCATATCATGAGCCTCAATGATCTCCTCAGTGCCATTCTGTGCCAACAGTGCAAACAGCGTATCCAACTGGCTTGTGTTGTTTGCGCCGGCAATCGCCGCAAAAGTCCGGTTTGTCAGGCAGTGTGAGATGTCTGCTTTCAGCAGTCCCTCAATGACATAGACCACCCGAGCAGATGGATTGCCGATAAAATGTACCGGGCTCCCGGATGTGACACCCATATTTTTGGACGAGGACGAAAACCAGATGTATTTGGCTCCTGACTTATCCGGTGGATCATCTTTTTGCTTGAGCGGACTATCCAAAAGTATCTGCAGGCCATGTATCATACCGTCGTATCCCACAGCTGGAATCAAAATCCCTGCGTTTTTTCGGTAGAAGTTCATGGTCCAGCGCCCGCTGTCATCCAGATAAAAGCCGGGCACCCCCTCCACCTTGCATCCCTGTTTCATCAGCCGCTCGGTAATGGAGCGGCAAAGGAAAGGGGGTGGAGTGCTCTTGAACCCAATCCGGTCGATCTGTTCATCCGACAGTCCCCGTTTTGGGGAGTGCAGATGGTTGCGGTGGGCAGGCTGAAGAGGCAGCATAGCGAGCAGCAGCGAAAGCGTTTGATGAATTTCCTGTCCGCTGGCCCGTTCTGCTTGCTGCACTGTTTTTAGTTCGCCCCTCCTCTCATATCCGGCAAGGTCGGTCTGAGTCCCCGAAACCGGGGACCCAGTGCCAGCCTGCTGGTTTCCTGCCATCTCATATCCAGAGTTCGGCCGTTCCCTGTGAAAATCGTTGCACAGGGCTTCTCCTATCTCCCAATACGCATCGGATGTAGTCGTATTGTTTAGCCGCGCATAAAGCGCAAGCATACCGCCATGCTCATCACAATAATTGCACCGCCAGACATTTTTGACGAAATTCACATTCATCTTGCCGCGGCGGTCACCACAAAACGGGCAATCCACATATACACTGTTTGCCTGTCGGCGTCTGATTCGTAGATGTAGAAGTTCCACTACATCCATAATACCGAACGGAAAATCTCCTGGATATGAGTCCATCTGTTCTCCCTCCCTTCTTGGCCCCATAGATGGGGCTGCTTATCATCCGGCTTTCTGTGCGGCCATACCATCGAGCATGATCTGCGCCGCAGCACGAACGATATTGTTGGTGCTCTTGTTGCCTGGGGTGAGGTAGAATTTCAGACTCACCGGACGCTCCTTGGCAACTGTTGCCATGGTCTTTCCTTTGCTCAGACCGCTATCCACCACCACATTCTGCGCTTCTTCAAAGGTCATTACCTTCAAGATGTCTTCTACCGGAGTGCTCTCCGTATAAGAAGGCGCCACAGGCTGATCGGGTGCTTCCTGTTGGACAACAGGCGCCACAGGCAGTTCTTCCGGTTCATCCGATTGGAATACGGAGGCGGCCGGCTGCTCAGACGCATCATCCTGTTTTGGACTGCTATCCAATGTAACCTCGCGGCTCGGTACCGGCAGCTCCATATTGGGAGCATTCTCCTCTACCTTGCCGGCAGGCAGTGTATCCATATTCTCCTTCTCTTCTGCAGCCATCTGCTGGACAGTGGGCTGTACCGGAGAAACCGGGGACTGTTCATTCTGAACCGGCTTTGCCGCAGGTTTCTGAATAGGCGCCGGACGAGCAGGCGCATTACGGCGCTCTACGGCGTTCTGAGGCGTTCTCTCCAGCTGGGCATGAACTTCCCCACCAGATTGCCGCAGCGCCGCTCCAGGGGCTTCTACGGGCCTCTGCGCCGCATTTGGCATCGGTTGCTGGATATGAGCTGTCCCGGAAAGCGGAATACTGCTTCCAAACACCTTGCCCGTACTGTCAACAGCAACATCGGCAAACTGCAGACCAAAACCGGCATCCGACAGCGCAGCACTCAATGCCTCATCCTGGGCAGCCTGCACATAGTCGGTACCTTCTTCCGCACTGTGCTGCGAGATGTAACTGCTAATGGGCTCTGCATCACTGCGGTCCAGATAGACTCTGGCCTCCATAATCGCAAGCTGTTCCGTGATCCGCAGGGTAGTCAGTTTCATGCGGCCCTGGGGGTGGCGCAGACGGAACCACAGTTTCTGATAAGGCAATTCCAACTGCAGCATTTCCTCATTTGTCTTTCTGGACACCTTATGGCGCAGAAATTTGAGCGGGTCAAAGCCCGGCACCTTGTTCAGTTCTGCCACTGCCGGAATTGTTTTGTACATCATAGGCATCGGATTACTTTTTTCGTTCATGTTGGAAACTCCTTTCTGACATAAAAATAGGAGACGCCAAGTGCTATTTCTGCATCTGACCTCTCTTTTTTAACTTGCGTTCTTCAATTGTTCTTCCAATGCAGCTGGAATGGGGATACCGGCTTTCTTTGCGTAGGCTTTGAAATACATCTGGATACGCATACCCAGCAGCGTATTTCGCTTTCCAATCTCATTACGATGGATTGCCATAAACAATACCTGTTTCTGCCCAATCAGCACCACCCGCTTTTTAGCGCGCGTGATTCCAGTGTAGAGCAGATTACGATACATCATGATAGTGTGCGCTTTGAGCAGCGGCATAATGACTGTTTCATACTCAGAGCCCATAGCCTTGTGGATCGTAGTAGCATAAGCCAGATCCACATTGCTCAAATCATCTACGCCATATTCCAGCGTCCTGCCAGCACCAAAATCCATGCCGATCTTTTTGCCCTGGTCAGTGTCCTTAATATACCGGATGAAACCCAAATCACCATTAGATACCTTTTCTGTGTTCTTGGTCTGCATGATGCGGTCATTGATCCGGAATATCTTGGGGCCAAACTTGATTTCCTCCTCCGCAGAGCGGAATGGGTTGACCAATTCACGAATGGTCTCATTCAGCTGTTCCGACGACGCGGCGCCTTCTGAACGGAAAGGTGAAAGAATCTGCACATTCTCAATGCCACTCTCCTGTATCTCCAAACAATACCGTTCTGTAATCTTTTCAGCGGTGTCTTCCTGACTATCACCAGACACGAAAACAAAGTCCGGTCCGTAAAACAGTTTGGTATTGCCCTCGTTGATAAATTTGGCATTATAGGCAATCAGACTATCCTTCGACTGACGGAAAATCTGATCCAGCACCGTTACTGGGACGATTTTGGTTTCGATGATTTCACGAAACACATTTCCGGCTCCTACGCTCGGAAGCTGATCTGGGTCGCCTACCAGCACGATTCTGGCATTTATCTTCATGCGTTCAAAAAATTTCTCAGCAAGCCACATATCCACCATGGAAAACTCATCCACAATGATTAAATCGGCCGACAGTGGCTCTGACTTTCTGTTCCGGCTACCCTCATCCTCTTCACTGGTCAGTCCCAGACCACTGTGTAATGTTCGGGCATCCTCAAAGCCGGTACTCTCCGACATCCTGCGGCTTGCCCGACCGGTAGGTGCCATAAGAGCAATTTTGCCATCAGGGTACAGCCGCCGGTAAACCTCAAGTATCGTCCGCAGCACTGTTGTTTTACCAGTACCAGGAGAACCCGTAATCACTGACAAGCCATGCCTAAATGCTGCATAGACCGCAGCCTCCTGCTGTGCAGACAAGCGCAGTCCCATTTCAACCTTGACCTGTTCCAGTACCGGCGCAATATGCTCTACTGGCATCTGGGCGACCAGACGCTGGGCGATCCGGCGCGCCGTTTCGTCCTCTTGGGCAAACACTCTGGGAAGATAGATATTATCCTTCACGGAAACGATTGCTCCATTCAGGATCATTTCCTGCATCATATCCCTGACTTCCTGCTGATGCAGGCGAAGCTCCGGTACAGGTATCTTCTCATTGAGCAGTTTCAGCGCTGATTTCTCCAGTTCTTCAGAACTGATGTACAGATGGCCTCGTTTACTCTTGCCCTCATCCAGCGCACAAAAGACAGCCCCTTTGATACGCATAGGGTCATGGAGATTGCCCCCGCTCTTTTGTACGATTGCATCTACCCGCCGAAATCCAAAGCCGGAGATCTGGCAAAGCTCAAATGGGCTCTTTTCCAAAATCTCTACGCTGGTCGGGCCGAAATATTGATATATTTTCAATGCCGTCTTGGGAGTAATCTTAAACGGTGCCAGCAAGGTCATAATTCCTTGGAGCATACGGTTTTCTGCATAAGAAGCTTTGATGTCCTCCAATTTATTTTCCGTAATGCCCCGGATCTCCAACAGCCGCTCCGGCTGGTGTTCCAGAATATCCAGTGTGTCCACACCGAACCGCTCCACAATGTCTGCGGCGGTTTTGGGACCAATCCCTTTGATAAGCCCGGAGGCAAGATAGCCCTCTACGCCGTTTTTTGTTCTGGGCACAATTTCACGCCACTGCTCCACCTGGAGCTGGACACCATACTTGCCTTTTGCCCATTCCCCATCCAGTTCCAACTCTACCGCATCTGTCCGTGGAATCTCATACCCCACAGCTGTAAAGCGGATCAAATGGTCTTTGTACCGCCTGTTTGACCTGGCCTCAGCTGGCACGCTCTGGTCTGCGGTTTTTACACTGACGATACAAAACTTATTGGCAGGATTATAAAAAATCGTCCCGTCGTAGGTACCAATACAATTCATCCTTTTTCACCTCACTAAGCGGCCTCCATAATCGAGGCTCTAACACTGAACCGTCTGGATTCGGATACTGTAACAAACTGTTCGTAAATATCCGGATGCTCCAGTTTCAACCGAAGCAGGTTATCCTTGTCGATGATGGACTTGCGAACAGGGGTATAGGTAACCGTATAGTTCACTCCCTCCTGCTCACAGACTGCAGTACAGCTGGTACCCATTTCCGCAATCAACAGCGCCTTCAGACGCTGAATATCCTTGTCGATTTCTTTGGAGTACACCTCTGCATTTTTCTTTTCATCCAGAAGCCGCAAATACTGCATGAGTTTTGCAGTCATATCCAGGTCGAGTGCAACGGCCGGGGCATTTTTATCTGCCGGGCCAAAGTGTTTGCGTGCGCTCTCAATAATCAAGGCCCCACTTTCTGTATAGGGCGGCGGCACATGGCGCTGCACATGGTTTTCCCAGAAATACTGCTCCAAAAAGACCATCTCAGCCTCATACTCGAAATCACGCTTGACCTCCCGGATAATAACTTCCTCCTCGTTGTTACCATACAGGCAGCAAAAGAAACATCGGTCAAGATCCGTTACTGCCATATAATGACGCCCCTGAGATTCATAGTAGACTGGAACAGTCTCCTTCCCATTCATCCACCAGTTATCTCTGGCATTATAGTTTGTGGTCTTGATCTCAAGGATCGCTGTGGTGCCATCCGGCAGTTCCACAAAGTAGTCCACATCAGCCAGCATCCAAGGATACTGTGGGTGCTGGAACATCTTTTTGATTTGGTAGACCCGATATCCGGTTTTCCGCTCGAATATCTTTGCTACCAGAGGCTCCAGCAAATGCCCCATTTCCATGGCAACCCAGTTGCCCTCATCATCTTCCACTGACGCTATGTTCAGTTTGTCGTAGTACAGATCCCTGGCTGTCCGGAATGGAGAAGTGCCAAAGATCGCCGATACATCGCTGCCGCCGATTCCACGGCGCCGGTAATCCAGCCAGTCTTCTTCTGAAATATCTGCCGTTTCTACCAGCACCAGCGGTTCATGCCGCTTTCGTTCAGCACTATTGCTGCCGGACATATCAAATCCCCCTTCGTGATCTTCGGGGCAAAATAACTGCCCTCGCCATTGGTGCAACATTTCGGGGCCGGAGCGAAGATACTGCCTGTCTCTTCATCTTCCAGTCCGTGGAATGTGCCGGCTTGACCCGCCGACCATTCTGCTTTCTTTTCTGCTTCACATTCATGTACATGACCTGCCTTTCTCAGTTTTGATTTATCCTTAAAGCCCTTTCAGGCTTACAGGCAATAAAAAAGCGAGAATGACAGACGGCATAAAGCCTGGCGCCCATAGTTGCCTATGAACCGATGTCATTCTCGCAATGGTGGGTAAATCCCATAAAATAAAAAAAGCCAGCAATATACCGGCCTGAAAAGGCGCAGTGATACTACTGACACAAGTACAAAATTAACAGCGTGTGCAATGCAGTCATTACTCCGCAACACAAGCCCTAAAGCCTGTGTACCCTGACGGGCAACGCACAAAAATCAATTACATTGCAATTCTAACACAATATATAGTGCTTGTCAATTCAAATATTCTATATATTGATTTTTGGATTTTCTTTAAATTTTCTTTCCTCTTTGCAGAAGTTCTTTCTTCCCTGCCTATTTATAGGATGTATCGGATCATTTGGTAATACCGGATGATCCCTACACTCTTTTAGTACCTTGACAAGTTCATAACCTCTATGGGGAGTTATACAGGAATTCTGGACAGTGTGCGATGACCACAGAAGCGCGCCCATAATCGAAGTGCTGCACAGCAGCAGCCTGAAATACACGGCAGAACCGTTCTGGCGTAGGAAATGGCCCCATTAGAGTTCTTTTGTTATTTCAATACCTCCTGACCTCAAGACCGTTTTCATTGTTTTTGTTGAAAACCTTCTTCTACAAATCGTAAGGGATCATTGTAATCGAAAAAAGGAGGACGATTATGGAGAAAAGAAAACCGAATGACCTACCGCCGGAGCAGTGCTTGGCTGTTGATACCGATACCCTTTGCAAACTGTTGTGCTGTGGAAGGCACACTGCAGTACAGATTGGGGATCTTGCCAATGCACGCATTACCATGAACACCCGTGTCCTATGGAGTGTCCAGCGTATCAAAGAATATCTTTATGATATTTCCGGCTAAATAACCATGCCAGTAAGGCGCACTACACTTTTATAATCAGGAGGTACCAGTAATGGCAAAAGTGAGAAAAGACAACAAAGGACGAAATCTTCGGCCTGGAGAAACACAACGGGCAGATGGCAGCTATATGTATGTCTACAAATTAGGCACTAAAAAGAAATATCTTTACGACTCCGATCTCGCAAGTCTTCGTGTCAAAGAAAAGCAGATCAACAAAGATAAGGATGATGGCATCCGTACTCAGGAAGCCATGAAGCTTACCCTGAATGATATGTTCAAGGTCTACATGAATAACAACATCAAACTGAAGCCCTCTACCAGAGCAAATTATCTTTACCTGTGGGACTTCTATGTGAAAGAAGAGCCTTTCGCTAACATGCCTCTGCCACAAATCCACAGAAGTGATATTCTCGCGTTTTATACCAAACTGCTGAAACACGGCTTTGCTATCAACTCACTGGAGAGCATCAACACCATTGTTCACCCTACGCTTGAAATGGCCGTGGACGACGATTACATCCGCAAAAATCCCAGCAAGGGCATTTACCGCAAGCTCAAAACAGATGGCAGTGCTCCAAAGCCTAAACGGCGGATCGCGCTCACTAAAACGCAACAGCAGAATTTCCTGCGTTTTATTGCCAAGTCCCCTACATACAGCCATTGGCTCCCCATCATGACTGTGCTCCTTGGAACAGGAATGCGTGTCGCAGAATGTACCGGCATTACCAAAAGCGATATTAACTTGAGCGAAAACACAATCTCGGTCAACCACAACTTAATCTACCGGGTCATTGACGGAAAAGCCGGATTTCACATTACCACTCCCAAAACTGAGAGCGGTACACGAATTATCCCTATCCTCTATCCAGAGGTAGCCGAGCAGCTTCGCCTCCAAATTGAAACCATCGACGCATTGTATCCAGACGATCAACTAGTGTTAGGAGGAGTTCACGGTTTTGTTTTCCGCAACCGAACCGGCTCATTCATGAGCGCCCACAATATCAATCGGGCGATTGAGAGAATCAGCGTAACTTACAACATGGAGGAAATGGATCAGGCTGAACTGGAAGACCGTGAACCGGATCTGCTCCCTCATTTTAGTGTTCACAACTTGCGGCACACCTTCTGTACCCGGCTCTGCGAAAGCACCAACGATGTTAAATTCATTCAGCAAGTCATGGGGCATGCCGATTTCTCTACTACAATGGACATCTACACCCATATCACACAAGAGAATATGCAGGAGAAGGCAAAAAACATTAGTGTGAACATGAAGCTGATGTAAAAAGAAAGGCGAATCTGCATTTTATAAGCAGATCCGCCTTTCATATTGCTTCGTCCGGTTTCGTAGGGTCTCGCGCAAAAGTTGTAGAAAAGTTGTAGTAACGCGATTTTTTGTAGTAAATGACCTCTTTAGTACAGCTTTGCTCCTGCCGGAATACTGTCATCCAGCATCAAAAGATTTAAGCCTTCCCGTCCGTCATACTCGTACACTGCGGAAATCAGCATACCCTCGGAATCAATACCCATCATCTTTCTCGGCGGCAGGTTTGTGATTGCCACACAGGTCTTACCAACCAGCTCTTCCGGCTCGTAATACTCGTGAATACCGCTTAAAATGGTGCGTTTCCGGTCTGTTCCGTCATTCAGTGTGAATTTCAGGAGCTTCTTGGACTTGGGTACTGCCTCGCAGGCTTCGATCTTAACCACTCTGAAATCAGACTTACTGAATGTTTCAAAGTCTACATCATCTGCAAACAAAGGCTCGATTTTCACTTTGGAAAGATCAATCTGTACGCTTGGCGCGGACACGCTTGCATCCTCTGCAGAACCATTTACCGCTGCTTTTTCGGCTTTGTTTTCAGCCTTCTTTGGATCCAGGGTCTTCATTGTCGGGAACAGCAGCACATCCCTTATCGCCGGGCTGTTGGTCATCATCATGACCATACGGTCGATTCCGAATCCGATACCTCCGGTCGGCGGCATACCGATGGAAAGTGCATTTAAGAAATCCTCATCGGTGTGGTTCGCTTCCTCATCTCCGGCTGCAAAAGCCTCCTCCTGGGCAGCGAAACGTGCGCGCTGGTCGATCGGATCATTCAGCTCAGAGTAAGCATTTGCCATCTCCCAGCCGTTCATGAAGAACTCAAAACGCTCTACATAGTCCGGGTTCTCCGGCTTCTTCTTCGTGAGCGGAGAAATCTCGATCGGATGATCCATCACGAACGTCGGCTGGATCAGGTGCTCCTCGACATACTCCTCGAAGAAAAGATTTAAGATATCGCCCTTTTCGTGACGCTCCTCGTACTCGATGTGATGCTCATCTGCAAGCTTCTTCGCCTCGGCGGTATCCTTCACCTCGTTAAAATCGACGCCTGCATACTTCTTCACCGCATCCACCATGGTAATGCGCTCAAACGGCTTGGAGAGATCCATGGTATGCTCCCCGTAGGTCAGCATCTCGGAACCGGTCACTTCCTTTGCCACATAGCGGTAAAGGTTCTCGGTCAGATCCATCATGCCGTGGTAATCGGTATATGCCTGATACAGCTCCATGAGTGTGAACTCCGGATTGTGTCTGGTGTCCAGACCCTCATTACGGAATACGCGGCCAATCTCATAGACACGCTCCATGCCGCCGACAATCAGTCTCTTTAAGTAAAGCTCCAGAGAAATACGAAGCTTTAAATCCTCATCTAACGCATTGAAATGTGTCTCGAACGGTCTTGCCGCCGCACCGCCCGCATTCGACACGAGCATCGGGGTCTCAACCTCCATGAAGCCCTGTCCGTCCAGATAGCGTCGGATCGTGCTGATAACCTTGGAACGCTTCACAAATGTGTCCTTCACATCCTCATTCATGATGAGATCGACATATCTCTGACGATATCTGGTATCGGTATCCGTCAGTCCGTGGAACTTCTCCGGCAGAATCTGTAAGCTCTTGGAAAGCAGTGTTACCTCTGCTGCATGAATGGAAATCTCGCCTGTTTTCGTCTTAAAAACGATACCCTTCACGCCTAAAATATCGCCGACATCATACTTTTTGAAATCCGCGTAGGACTCCTCGCCGATGCTGTCGCGCGCTACATAGATCTGGATACGTCCCTTTAAGTCCTGAATATTGCAGAAAGATGCCTTACCCATGACACGTTTGAACATCATACGTCCGGCAAGAGATACCTCCTTGCCTTCCATCTCCTCAAAATGCTCCTTGACATCCGTGCTGTGATTCGTCACGTCATACTTGGTAATGACGAACGGGTCCTTTCCGTTCTCCTGCAGTTCGTGTAACTTATCATAACGAACCTTGAGCAGCTGGTTGACATCCTGCTGCTGGTTATTATTCTGCTCTGCCATGCTTTTCCTCCATTTATCCTGCGCCGCCTGTCCGCGTGAAGCGGAGTCCGCAGACGGTCATGCTCTACTCGTTTGATGATCTGTGAATGGAAAGTATCTTGTACTCGAACTCTCCTGCCGGTGTCGTTACCGTTACGGTATCGCCGACTTTCTTTCCAAGAAGCGCCTTACCAACCGGCGACTCATTGGAAATCTTGCCCTTTAAGCTGTTTGCCTCTGTGGAACCCACGATCTTGTAGGTCAGCTCCTCGTCGAATTCACAGTCTAAGATCTTTACCTGACATCCGATGCTTACCTTATCTAAGTCAGCCTCTTCCTCTACAAATACTTCAGCATTCTTGAGGATCTTCTCAAGCTCTTCAATACGTGCCTCAATATCTCTCTGCTCGTCCTTCGCTGCATCGTACTCTGCATTCTCGGACAGATCGCCCTGCTCTCTTGCTTCCTTGATCTTCTGGGAGACTTCCTTTCTCTTGACAACCTTTAAATCCTCTAATTCGTCCTCCAGTTTTTTGAGTCCTTCATACGTCAGAATGTTTTTCTTGTCCATTACTCTCTACCCTTCTTTGTAATTTTTATCAGTTCAATTTTCATAAAAAGCTTCTTCAAATCGGTCACGTCCAAGCTTTTCTCTCTGGTGATGCATGCTCTTAACAATCACAGTATTATAACCGATAGGCACCATGATGTCAAGATTTTCGCCTTGTTTCCAGGGCTTTTTGTGGATCGGAATGTAGGTCGCCGCGGCGCAGATCATCTCTGTCCGGTAACGTATCTCTCACCCCCGCCTGTCCTTTCCCCGCGGACAGTCTGGTTTTTGGAAAAAGCATCACCACCAGCCCGTTCTCCTCATACATTCTCTCTGCAAATGCGGAAAAATATGCGGGGCGTCCGGTGTACACCGTAAGATAATTCAGATCGTCTCCGATCTGTTCGAGCACATCGCGCACATCCGCCGGTTCAAAGACATGGCTCTGCTCCTCGTCAATCACCACAAGCTCCACGCGCTCCGGGCGAAAGCTTTGCGCCTTTAAGATCGCCAGAAATACCGGTCGGAAATTTCTAAGAAACTCATTGGAATAGGACATTTCCTATGCCTCGTATCCGTTTTTCTCATTATATGACTCCACTTCCCGGAATAATGCCTCGAGCTGCTCGTAATTCTCCACCTCGTTGATTCTTCCTCGAAGCTTGGACGAATTGCGGTACCCCGCGGTGTACCATGCCGCATGCTTGCGGATCTCACGGATGCCCGTGTAGTCTCCCTTGCAGTCGATCTGCATCTTTGCATGGCGCAGCAGCATCTCCGTCACCTCTGAAAAATCCGGCCGGGAAAGGTGCTCCCCCGTCTCAAAATAATGCAGAATCTGACGGAAAATCCAGGGATTTCCCTCCGCTCCGCGCGCGATCATATAGCCGTCGCAGCCGGTCTGCTCTGCCATCGCCGCCACATCCTCCGGTGTGCGGATATCCCCATTTCCAATGACAGGAATCGATACCGCCTCTTTCACCTGGCGGATAATGTCCCAGTCCGCATGTCCGGCATAATACTGCTCTCTGGTGCGCCCGTGCACCGCGACCGCCGCCGCACCGCTCTCCTGCGCAATGTGCGCCAGCTCGACCGCATTGACGTGCGCATCGTCGAATCCCTTGCGGATCTTCACGGTCAGCGGTTTTTTGATCGCCCGCGCCGTCTTCTCTATGATCTCCCCGGCAAGCCTCGGATTTTTCATGAGCGCGGAGCCGTCTCCGTTGTTGACGACCTTCGGAACCGGACAGCCCATATTCAGATCCAGAATGTCAAACGGCCGCTCCTCAATCTGCTTTGCAATCTCACTGATAATATCCGGATCGGAGCCGAAAAGCTGCAGCGATACCGGGTGCTCCTTTGGATCAATGGTAAGGAGCTCCTCCGTGTTGCGGTTCTTATACAGAATCGCCTTGGCGCTCACCATTTCCATGCACACCAGCCCCGCGCCCTGTTCCCTGCAAAGCAAGCGAAATGGCAGGTCGCTTACGCCTGCCATTGGTGCCAGTATCAAATTATTTTCTAAGGTTACATTTCCTATCTGCAGTGTTCGGATTATTGCCACGCTGCCACCCTCATTTTCTACTTATTTAATCTTCCCGGATTTACGGTTCTGCTTTTTATAGATCAGATTCATGCCCTTCAATGTCAGATTCGGGTCATACACATCAATCATTGTGGTCTCGCTCGCAATGATTCTGCCCAGTCCGCCGGTTGCCACGACCTTGACCTCGCCCATATTCGCCTCATCGATCATATGGCGGATGATGTATTCCGTCTGTCCGATCTGCCCGTAGACAAGCCCTGCCTGCATGGAGGAGATCGTCTCCTTCGCGAGGATGCTCGCCGGCTTGCGGATCTCAATCTCCGGAAGCTTCGCCGCATCTTCCCACAATGCTTTTGCGGAAATGCGGATTCCTGGAGCTGTAACGCCGGATACAAACGCGCCGTCCTTGTCCACCAGATCGTACGTGGTTGCCGTGCCAAAATCAAGGACAAGTACCGGTCCGCCATACAGCTCATACGCTGCCGCTGCATCCACAATACGGTCCGCACCGATCTGGCGCGGGTTCTCAGTCACGACACGGATACCGGTCTTGGTTCCCGGCTCCACAATAATCGGCCGGATGCTAAAATACTTGATAATCGCCCCCTCAAGGGAATGCATCACATTCGGAACAACCGATGCGATAATCGCATCCTCAATATCGTCATGTGAAATCGAATTCTGCTCCAGCAGGTTGCTCAACAGCATCCCGTATTCATCGGATGTACGGGGCATTTTCGTCGTGATACGAAAATTCGATACCACCTCGTCTCCCCGGAATACTCCCACGGTAATATTTGTGTTTCCCACATCAATCGTCATTATCATCGTCCGTACCCCCTATATTCCCACATATAAAACCTTATAATACATCTGCAGCGCTTCCAGCAGTTCCTGTTTTGTCTGCTGTAACTGACGGATCTTAAGTCCGCAGCCGATCTCGTCGTACAGCAGATCATTTTCATCGCAGGAGGTGCGGAATTCCAGTTCGCCCGTTTCGCTGAACACCAGCTGAAAAATACCGCCCACATCCTCCGTGAAAAGCACGCACATGATCTTCAGTTCATTCTTGATCTGCTCCGGAAGACCTTTAAAGTCCTCGTTCAGATAAAATTTTTTATTGTATGCGCTCGCACCGCACAGTACCACTTCTTCCATTCAGACATTCCTTTCCAAACCGTTTCCACAGACACTGTTTGCACAGTATCCCTTACACATATCCGTAGACACCGCGCACAGAGACTTCTCCTGCAGATACAAGTCTTCTGCTCTCCCAGGTATCCACGATCAGCTCGCCCCGCGGCGTGATGCCCATCGCTTTTCCCTCAAACGGTTCCTTCGGATCAAGCACCTTCACGATCTGGTTCCGGTTGACCAGATGCGCATCATACTCCTTCACAAGACCGCTCAGATCCTCGGTCTCCATGAAAATCGCATAATAATGCTCAAACTGTTCCCATACTTCCTCAATCAGAGCCGCGCGGTTAAAATGTTCTCCAGTCTCCATGTAGAGAGAAGTTGCCACTGGGGCAATCTCCTCCGGGAACGATTCGTTGTGAACGTTGATGCCAATACCGATCACAATGTGATTGACATAATCCATCTGTGCGCTCATCTCCGTCAGAATGCCGCAGACTTTTTTCCCGTTCATGACAATGTCGTTCGGCCATTTGATGCCCGCCGGTCTGCCTGTCGTCTTCACGATCGCCGCAGACACCGCAAGCGCCGCCACCAGCGTCAACATCGGCGCATTCACGGGCGACAACTCCGGCTTTAACATCAGCGTCATAAAAATGCCGGCTCCCTGCGGGGACTCAAAGCTTCTTCCTCTTCTGCCTCTGCCTGCATCCTGCTGTCCGGCGACCACGAGCGTTCCGGTAGGGTAATCTTCCTCCGCCAGCTGCTTCGCCCTGGTATTGGTGGAGTCGATGACCGGATAGTAAAAAATCTCCTGTCCGACCCACGCGGTCTTGCGGATACTTTTTAATTCTTCCTCGCTCAGTGTGTCCGGCACCGACAACAGCTTATATCCCTTGTTCGGCACCGCCTCTATCTCATACCCGGCTTCCTTGAGCTGGTTGATGCCCTTCCAGACCGCCGTCCGGGATACTCCGAACTTTTCACACAGATCCTGTCCTGACACATAATCGTCGGCATCTCTTAAAACGGAAAGTAGTTCTGCTTTCATGATGTTCCCTCTTATTCTCCCAGTGTAGCAAGCATGACTGCCTTAATCGTGTGCATACGGTTCTCTGCCTCATCAAATACAACCGACTGCTCACTCTCAAATACTTCGTCGGTCACCTCAAGCTCGCTGTAACCGAATTTCTCATAGACTTCCTTGCCGATCTTGGTCTTTAAGTCATGGAATGCCGGCAGGCAATGCAGGAAAATAGCTGTATCTTTTGCATTTGCCATAACTTCTTTTGTTACCTTATATGGTGAAAGTTCTTTGATTCTCTTCTCCCATACTTCATCCGGCTCGCCCATGGATACCCATACATCTGTATAGATAACATCTGCGTCCTTTGTTCCTTCTTTTACATCTTCTGTCAGAGTAATTGTTGCTCCGGACTGTGCAGCATAACCTTTACAAGTTTCAACAAGTTCTTCGTTCGGGAAATATTCTTTCGTTGTACATGCTACGAAATGCATTCCAAGCTTAGAGCATGCGATCATCAGGGAGTTGCCCATGTTAAATCTTGCATCTCCCATGTATACAAGCTTGCGGCCTTTGAGTTCTCCGAAATTCTCACGGATTGTCAGCATATCTGCCAGCATCTGTGTCGGATGATATTCGTTTGTCAGTCCGTTCCATACCGGAACGCCTGCATATTTGGCCAGTTCTTCAACAATATCCTGTCCGAATCCTCTGTATTCGATTCCTTCATACATTCTTCCAAGTACTCTTGCCGTATCTTTGATGCTCTCTTTCTTCCCGAACTGAGATCCCATCGTTCCGATATAAGTCGTCCCCATTCCGAGATCATGTGCCGCTATCTCAAAAGAACTGCGTGTACGCGTACTGTCTTTTTCAAAGATCAGCGCCACATTTTTCCCTCTGTGATGATCGACAAGTATCCCTTTTTTCTTCTTTTCTTTTGCCATAATCTATTTTTTACCGCCTTTATTTGCTCGCCTCTTCAGCTTTGTTTCCTTTAAGTATAACACAAAAACAAAGAGTGCGGTAACGGATAGACCAACAAATACCCAAAGAAGATAATTTGTGTGAAGACTACTTCCACTGAGCACTGTCTTCTCTTCTTTGACTTCCTCTTCTACATAAGGTACTCTGTGACCACGAACCAGAAGTCGTTCTGTATTTACTCCATAAGGAGTACAGGTTACCAGCGTCACATGATCCTCTCCCTCGATGATATCCAACTCACTAGATTCCTCCGGAAGAACCGTTTTAATCTGATCTACTTTGTATGCAAGAGTCTTTCCCAGAACATGGATCAGAAAAATATCTCCATTCTTCATCTGGTCAAGATCCGTAAAAATCTTTGCACTCGGAAGTCCCCTGTGTCCAGCCAGCACCGCATGTGTGCTCGCTCCACCTATCGGAAGACTTGTTCCCTCAACATGCCCGACACCCTTTTCCAGAACCTCGGTACTGAGACCATGGTAGATA
>OHTB01000199.1_pt1 | contig 39282 bp, 33 predicted proteins | sample 1578771 | NCBI WGS metagenome assembly OHTB01 (sample SAMEA3879516, study PRJEB24766) | human gut metagenome | biome: human-associated habitat; feature: feces | place: USA | collected 1985/1987 | reverse complement strand
GATCTCAATATTCTTTTCACTACCCTCATAGAAATAGACTGTGAGTTCATCCGTATCATCAATAGTGGTAACGAATGGCTGTAGTGTGGTGGTTAATTTAATCTCCTTAACCTGTTCGGTAATGTTGTCCTTAACTGTGATGGTTCCTTCGCCTACTGCTGTCGCTGTAAGGATAATGGTATTGCGATTGACCACGATCTTCACTAGCTCGGGCTTGTCACAAGTAACGGTGTAGTCACCTGACCCACTCGTGATGGAGATATTCTTACTATCTCCAGTAGGTATAGTTACTTCATAGGTATTGAGAAGCAGTGGAATAGGTGTGATTTCAACATTGATGCTTTTCGTGAAGCCAAGCTCGGTATCTTTGATAGTGATAGTGCCAGTTGCCACCTTCTTAGCTGTAAATACGAAGTTTTGCTCTTGGAAGTAGTAAGTACCCAATGCAGGGTCACTTAGCTCAGCTTCGTACTTTGAGGAGCCATTGAGGATCGTTACAATGCTGGTGGCACCTACCGAAGTCTTAAGCTCACGGTGAGAGAGCTTCAAAACTGGCTCGGCCTCTATGCTCACCTTGATCTCCTTGCTTTGATGTGATACTTTATCGGTGATGGTCAGTAGGGTCTCGCCTATTTTGATACCAGTGAGGGTAACGCTCTCCTTGGTGACTGAAGCAGTCGCTATACCTATCTGTGGTATGGAGACTAGATAGTTACCTGAGCCACTCTTAATAGGTATTTCGAGTGACTGATTTGGCTGTAGTGTGGCTTCGGATAGCTCTACTACTAGGTTTGGCACCTCTTTCTGCTCCTCATTGGGCTGGTCATTGTCACAAGAAGTGAGAGCAAAGAGAGCCATCACGAGGATAAGTCCTTTGGATAGTATATTTTTCATGTCTCTAAATTCTTTTGCTGTAATTATTTACCCTTTGGTCCTATAAAGTGAGGGCCAGAGTATATACAATCTTCGCCGTAGAAGACTTGAGTAATCTCGGAGAGCTGTGCTGCAAAGCTATCACAATTGTCCTTCGTTACTGTCATATTGAAGATCATCAGGCACTGCATCTTTTCATTAAGAATAGAGCGTGCAGTTGATGCTCCTCTGCTTAATTGATTGTAGCTAGCTTGAATTGATTTGTTGCCAAACCGATTGTTGGGGATACCAATCGTGCTAGGGCCAGGAACACCGTAATCAGTCCAACCGTAGTCGATATAGTCGGCTGCTGTCTTTCCCGTCTCATCTGTCCTATCTGCTCTAAATGGTGAGTTGTACTCGTAGTGGGTAATTAGTGTATTGGGCAGGGTCTCACGTAGTGCTCGTAGGAACCACAGGCTAGATTCAAACTTAAACTTTAGGTCGGGAAGCTTATGATATTCTGCATACTCTTCGTCCACGTCCCATCCGTCAATGCCCGCCTTTTCAGACCAGTACTTCAACTGACTAGCAAAGTCGAGTGCCTCTTCGTAGCTCTGGAAGTTGTGATATCCTACACCATGGTGATTGGGCAGAATGTCCATAATGAGTTTGATGCCCCTATCGCGAATTGGCTTGATGAACACATCAGGATTATTGACAATAGGTTGAAGCTCACTATTGAAGAATAATACACGTCTCTGATTGGTGAGGTCGTAATTCATATTGGCAGCAAAGCATACGATCATATCGAATACTGGTAGCTTGCTATCCTTTAGCACGAAGTTGGCGATATTGCGGGGATCCCAATCGTTGGTCTCTACATAAGCAACCATCTTGATAGGCTCGGTATAGCCCTCTACAGTTGGGAGTGGCTTTTTATTTTCCTCGGAGAGAGGCACGAAGGCACCCATTAGAGGAACCTTGATGAAGTGTGCTACCACTTGATCATCTATTTTTACCAAAACTGGCAAATTGTAGATGCTGTAGGGAAGCTCCTCTATCCCTGTGAGAGTGGCTTCTATTACCTTATGAGTAGCGTCTGCTCCATCCTTGAGGGCAAGGGTTGCATTGCCTTCAGGCAATATGGTGTATTGACCGAAGGGGTCTTTTTTCTTGAGTGCTCCTAGCACCTTACTATAGGTCTCTTCGTCGTAAGGAAGTAGCTCTATGGTAGATTCTTTGCTAGGTAGTGTCACGTTGAGGTCTACAGTGCCGTCATAGTACGTGGTACTGAATAATTGCTCGCCTGTCTCAGCATCTACGATGCTAGGCTCACCAAGGAGTACCTTCTCCTCTAGAGGGTCAGGTCCGGGCATCTCTATAGTGAGATTCTTTTGACAACCTACAGTGAGGAGAGCCATTGAAGCCGCTCCAAGTAGGGTGAAGATATACTTTTTCATATTTATATTCTTTCTTTATCTGCTTACTTCTCTACACTCTCAAGTGGACTATCAAGCGTTACTACATTTACTTTAGGGTCGGCACCGCCTTGCTGTACCCTAAGGACGAGATCGTGTCCATTGCCAGTAAGATCGGTGACTGTAGCTCCTTCTGCAGCATCCATCTTCCAATAGGCAAGTAGTGCTGGGTTGGTAGGGTCTTCTTTCAGCATATGCTCTAAGAGCTCAGCAGGTTTACGGACACTTTTCCATACACGCACCTCAGCAAGCATGGCATATAATCCTCTGCCCCCGCTATAGCTTCTGCCAATATACCACTTGTCTCCTCTTGGAACGATGGAGCAAGGCTTCCTGAATGAAGATTTCATCTCGCCATCTATGTAAACTGTAACAATTTGAGTGGCTGCCTCGTAAGTGAAAGCAACGTGATACCATGCCTTGGTCTCAAATGGCAAGTCAATCACTTCACCAGCAGCTTGGAGTTTATTCCCTGGTACTCCAGCATCACCAAAGCGGAGTAGTGTGCCGCCCTCTATACCCATAAGGGTAGAAATTTGTGCCTCACCTTCGTCTTCAGAGTCTCTGAACTTTTGTGCATTTACCAAGCACTCCATAGTGAAGTCGCCCCTATGTGAAAAGTCTTTTGCAAGGTCAAAGTAGAAGTCTCTAGTGAGTAGTACAGCTTTTTTGACTTGTACTTTATTCTCTTCCCTCAATAGAGTAAAGATAACCACATCATTTGGTTTATTCATCTTCGCTCCATTAATAGGGTCAAGTCTGAGGGCAAATGTATAGATTTCATCAAACTCGATCTCGTCAGTGAGGTTGATAGTGACAGAAATTGGCTCACTAGTAACTGCAAAAGCAGGAATCGGTGTAATCTCCTTAGGAATAGAGATGGCTGATGAAGGCAGTAACTTTACATTGCCTTTACCATATTTTTTTGCTGCTTCTTCATCAATTGATATGGAGATGGCCTTCTCGCCCTCAGTAGATAGCGTAAGGTGAGCTCTGAGGTCAATAGTGGTCTGCTCAATCTCAGGCTTATCGATCTCTATACTGCGTAAGGTATAGGGGTCCGCCAACTCGGTCTTGTCTTTGGTAATGATCTCTAAGGTGGCACTTTGCTCAGTGAGCTCTCCGCCCTCAAGGTGCTTCTCTTTATCGCACGAAGCTAGAGCTAGAGAGATCAAGAGAAGTACGATGCTCTTACATACCCAGTTATTTGTATTCATAGTGTTGTCGTCTTACTTGTTTAATACTCTTTGCTTATCAATGAGAGAGGTAAGGGTGCCATAAGGCATCGTCTCTACTACATTGCTGGCATCTAGCTCTGTGTGGTAATACGCCACGCCTGCCTTATTGGGTGCTTGCCAGTAAAGGATGGATTGCATACGAGGTAGCTCGTCTAGTGAGAAGTGGGTCTCATCCATAAAGCCCTCTTTCTGATCTTTTCCCTTGAAGCTTGCTGAGGGTAGATACCTATTGTCTTTCCATTGGAGTGCCTCACTCTCAAAATTTGAGAGACGGTATTCCAATACCTTCTTATTGAAGATGATCCAAGTGGCTTTCTCGATCTCTGCACGAGCTTCCTCAAAGGGTGCCTCAATAGCTAGGAAGGCTTTATTGGCACCACCAGCTACAGCTGTGATCTTGGAGAGTAATTGGGTAGTCTCTTCCTTGGTAATCAATTGGAAGTTTTCAGGGAGCTTTACACAGATACCGTCGAAGCCATATTTGCTAATCGCGTCAACTTGCTCTTTGGTATCTTTAGTCGCCTTGGCTAGAGCATTGGTATGTAGCTCTTCGGTAAGGGACTTTTCGAGGTTTGCGAGTTGCTCAGCTTGCTCTTCAGGTGTTAGTGGAGTCTCCAAGTCTTTCCAGCTATTTCTAAGTTTATCGCGCTGACGTTTGAACTTTGTCTTGAGCTCATCGGCATACTGAGTGTCAATGGCGTGGAAGTCAATAGCATTGAGTACTTTGGTTTTCTTTACTTGTTGTGTGGTAGACAGGTCTTTCTCCATCCAACCAAGTAACTGGTGTCGGCTATCCTTCACCACTACTACATCCAGATAATCAGGTAGTCTGTAGAGCTGTGCTCCTGAGCCACCATCAGCACCCCATCCATAGTGCATTGCCATGACGATGGGTCGGCCAAGTAGGCTATTTTTATAACTCTCAAGAGTTTCGGTATTGATTTCATTGCGTGGGGTAACCACCTCAGCAGGCTCTATTCTTACATTTTTGTTGCAAGAGAGTAGTGCGAGACCTATGATTGTGGCAAGTACCCACTTAGTCATTTTCTTATTCATAACGATTACTTCCTCATCTGTTTAGTTTCTTTTTGCCCACCATAGGGGTGCTCCATAGCTATCTTTACCTCCAATGTCTTGGATGGCGGCAGCTACGTTTGTGGCATTCTGAGTCTTCTCGCTTGAGACAAACTTTAGGCGTTGCATACCGCCAGTGTCTCTTCCATTGACTTGGGTGATTTGTTGTACCTCACCTGAACTTGAATTAACAACTGCAGGGAGAAGGTTGGGGTAGCCTGTCCTACGCCACTCGCTCCACGCCTCTACAGTATTATAAGGGAAGAGCGCGATCCACTTTTGTGTGATGATCTTGGCCTTTTGCTTCTCTACATTGCCATTGGCATCGTCCCAATTGACTGTGATATCAGAGCTAAAGTCGGGTAAACTAGTCTCAGGTAGGACTTTATCAACAAAGCCACCTCGCTTATTGGTATTCTGTAGATACTCCTCTGGAAGCTCTACACCCCATTGCTCACAAGATAGGCGGATGCCCTCTTCATAAAGCTCTTTTGCCGACTTGTCACTTACGTTCCAACCAAGCAACTTACCTTCGGCTTTCAGGAAAGCCACCTCAGCTGCGGTAAGTAGATAGATGGGGCTTGATGACGTAATATTAGGGCTAGAGTAGCTAGAGATGATTGCTGCATTGCCTTTGATAGAGCTACTAGGTGAGCGCAAGCCAAAGGGCTTTCCGTCTCGTACCTTAGTAAAGTAAGCATCGGTACGAGGGTCGTTGAATGCTAGCAGGTATTCCACAATGTCAGCTCCAACTCGAGAGTCGTTCCACCCATTGGTTTTTGCTAAAGGGTTGTCAGTACTTGGTGTCTTAGCATTCAAGGCGTTGGACTCAATTACCCCATTAGCAACTGCCCACTCAGCATACTCCTTAGCCAGTTCGGGAGCTACTCCTGATATTCGGATTGACATACGAAGAATTAGTGATCTTGCGTAGGTAGCCCAGTTTCTAAGATTGCCGCCATACATCTCATCATAATCTGCATACATAGCAGAAGCACCTGCAGGGCCCATCAAAGACTCTGATGCTTTCTTTAGATCCTCAAGCATGTTTTTGTAAAGCTCCTCTTGAGTGTCGTAAGGCACAGAAAGGTTGGCACCATTAACCTTTGAGTAAGGGAGAGGGCCATAAATGTCCGAGATATAGTGAGTGATAGCCACTCTTGTAATGGTGGCAAGTGCCATCGCTGGGTGGTTGATATCGCCATCAGTAGCACCATAAACACTCATATAGTCTGGAAGAAGGTGCTTGGTAAAGGTATCTTCCATAGGATAGTCATTCCAACCAATTCTTGGGCTGTACGCAGCAAAGTCAGAGACAAAGCTAGGGGCGCCAGCAAAGCCGGAGTAGGGGGATAGCATATCAAAGGTCATCTGATAACCATTCTCTTGATTAGGGATGAGCCATTGTGCTAGCTTATTGACCTGTGAGCCACCCTTAGGTAGACTACCGAGGTCATCTCTTGTAACACCTCCAAGGTCACGATTGTACTCCTCAAAATTCTTGGTACATCCCACTAGGGAGGCACCTAGGAATAGTGCGACGAGAGGGAATAATATCTTATTCATAATTGTTATCTTCAATAAACGCATTAACCATTAAAAGTCTACCTTGACATTGAAGCCAAAGCTAGTCTGAGTAGGCATCATAAAATAGTCAAGCCCCTGTGAATAGTTGCCTGTGCTAGAAACTGCCTCAGGGTCGAATGGAGCCTTATTGTAAAGGAAGGCTAGATTGCGACCGAAGAGAGATAGGTGGACACCCACAGCGTCATTAAACCATTTCCTTGGTAAGTTGTAAGCTATGTGAGCCTCTTGGATACGTATATTAGTGGCATCGTAGGTGTAGTATTGTGCCATACGTTTGCTACCTATCGTGGTAAAGAAGCGCTCAGGATTCATAAAGATGTTGCCATCCTGCACGTATCCACGGTCACGTGCAGCGGCAGTACGCTCCGAAACTCCATAGTTGTCAAGAGCTGCCTGCGTCATGGAAACAACGACACCCCCAAAGCGACCAGTAAGTGTTGCCCCTACGGCCAATCCTTTGTAAGAGATTTCATTGCTCCACCCTGCATTGACCTTTGGAAGGACACTACCTAGCTTTACACGCTCTTTTGCATCAAGTCCTCTAATTCCGAGAGAACCATCGGCATTGAGGATGATGTCACCTCTGCTGTCGCGACTAAAGTCTTGTTCGGTGTAGATATCTCCAAGGGTTCCCCCCTTTTGGAGAACGTACTTTATGCCTAGAGCACCTATTTCGAGGAATTCCTTAGATTCTTTCTCCTTAGTAATAGGGTTGGTATAGTTCTCAGCTAGCTCCTTAATTTCATTGTGGTTATATCCAAGGGTGAGATTGGAGTTAAAGGCCCATCCATCATTATTTCCTAGGTGTAGCCCTGCAGCCAGTTCAATACCTTGGTTGCGTACCATACCCGTTTGGAGATACATGCCGCTATAACCAGATCCTGCTGGTACTGTGACGAAGAATGTTTGGTTTTTCGTGTCTGTGAGGTAGTAAGTCATATCGAGTGTAAAGCGATTGCTAAACCACTTGCTTGAGAAGCCCACTTCGTAAGAGTCGGTTCGCTCAGGGTAAAGCTCTCCAACAGGGAAATGGGTCAGATCGCTATAGCCTTTAGTCTTAAAGTCCTTCACGAGGGTAGGGGTGGTTAGACCTCTTTGGAAAGGTGAAGCTACCGAGCTAAATGAGGCTCTTACCTGTAGATAACCTAGCACTGGGGAGATCTTAGTCTTAGTATCGGCACTAAGCATATCAGTGATCACGCCTGAGAGACCTACAGATGGGTAGAAGAATGACTTGTGAGGTGAATTGGCTAGCTGGGAAGCCCAGTCGTTACGGCCTGTCACAGTCAGGAATAGGTAAGAATTAAGACCTAGCTCCAAGCTCCCGAAGATACTTTGAGTTTGCTCAATCCAACCCTCAGGGAAAGCTACACTCTTCTCGTGATTTTGGTCAATATTGAAGGTGTTGAATAGATTGGCAGCACCTGCATCTCTGAGTGGTCCTCTTACTGTGGAGCTTTCAAAACGAGTGTCTTGAATAGAAGCTCCTAGGGTGGCATTGATATTTAGCCTTTGACTACCCAGTTCAAAGCTCTTGTTAAAGGTACTCAATACATCGGCATAGGTTTGACGGTCGGTTGACTTTTCCTCTCCGTAATAGCCGTTCTTAGCACTCTCTACATTGATCTTTTCAGTGGTAGCATATCGGCTATCTGTGGCTAGTCCATTGGTTACATCGGAGCGTACACGCCCTTGAATGTTCCACTTTTCTGCCTCATTCCACTTCATAAGGTCGTAGGCTACGGTAGCAGAAAGCATGTAGCGCTCTCTTTTGCTGTGTCGTAGGTTTCGATAGGCAACCCAAAAAGGATTCTGAAGTGTGTATTCACCAGCTCCATACCGCCAGTTTTGTACATATATATTCCTGTCGGCATCAAACTGTTCGAAGTTCTTTACATTGTCTGTGTGTTCACTCCTAGGCATCAAGTAAGCAGAAGCAAGGGGGTTCATATACTCACCTTGGTTCACCATATTATTGTGCTTTTGGATGATATAGCTAGTGGAGAGGTCTATAGATAGACGATCCTCAAGTAGTGAAGAGGTATTTCGTGCAGTGAAGTTGTAGCGCTCATACCTGTTATTTGGCACCAAGCCCCATGAATTAGTCGTGCTGACCGAGAGATAAGTTTGGTTGCGGTCTGAGCCACCAGATACGGAGACAGAGTTATTGGTATTGAATGCAGTCTGCAAGAAGTCTTCAATTCTATAATAGCCATCGCACTGGTTGCCTATTGGGCTGCCCCATGAGGTTTGTCTGCCATCGCTTCCATAGCGGTACTGAAACTCAGGAAGCCACATTGGAACTCCCCAATCATTATTGGTCGAGAAAGTAACTCTTGGCTTTCCAGAGGCACCCTTTTTAGTGGTGATGAGGATCGCACCATTGGCTGCGGCACTACCATAAAGTGCTGCTGCTGAAGCACCTGTGAGGACACTGATGCTCTCAATATCATTGGGGTTGATATCAGCGGCACCCTCAGTACTACCATTGGAATCAAATTGTCCTGATCCTTGCTTGGTCGTAGTAGAGAAGATGGGCACACCATCAATCACATAGAGGGCGTTATTATTGCCATCAATAGATTTCGTACCACGCATGACCACTTTACTAGCACTACCCATACCTGCAGAGCTACTATTGATGGTCACTCCGGCTACTTTACCATTGAGGTTATTCACAAAGTTGGCATCTGCTAGTTTGTTAAGTGCCTCGCCTTTGAGCTCTTGGACGTTGTAGGAGAGGGCTTTCTCGGAGCGTTTGATACCGAGAGCGGTGACTACTACTTCGTCGAGGAGTTCATTATCTTCTTGGATAACGATGTTGAGGGTGGTTTGGCCGTTGATAGGCACCTCAATAGTCTTGTATCCCACGTAGGAGACACGTATGGTACCATTCTTTGGCACTCCGGTTAGTGTAAATTCACCATCTAAGCTAGTTAGCATACCTTTGGAGGTATCTTCTACTAGCACTACAGTGGCCCCTATTACGGGCTCATTGTAAGTGGCGTCCGTGACCACACCTTTCACGGTGATGGTCTGGGCTAGAGCATTGGGTGCAGTGAGTCCAAGGAGCATCACGAGGAATGCGATACGGACTTTGCACAAGTAGTTGAAACTCATACCTTAGTTTTTGAACGTATTAAATTATAAAACAATTATTACTCATGTTCCACTTCGTATTCGTTAGGTGCGAATGTGGTTGTACAGCAAAGGAAAGGTGGTTACTCCCCTTTTTATTCCTTGTTAGCAGTTACAAAGGTACCAAATTATAGTATCAATGGCTAAGCCTTGCAAAAATATTTTAATTGGAGCCTCTATTAGACAACTCTATTCTAATTAAGAGGTTCTTCTGCAAAGTGCCATTTTCAGACATTTGCCTGCAAATGTTTTATGACGATGCAGGAGGATTTTTACACATTGAATTATGATGAAATATAAGCCGTTGGGAGCCCTCTTGTAAATAGCTGATAATCAGTGCCGTATTTTGTCGTTTGCCGAGTTGCAACTAAGCGATCGGTTAGTTGCAACAAAGCAAATGCTTAGTTGCATCTCGTCAAATGCTTAGTTGCAACTCAACTTTTGCTTTCTTAACTAGGGTGTGGATCTTCGTGTTGCATTCTCCTTAACTGAGGTGGCTAATCGGACTTTTATGCAATAAAAAAGTCTCCTAGGATCTGGAGGATGCCTAGGAGACTTTGTAGGGTGTTGTGGGGGAAAGTTACTTTTTGTAACGCTCGGTGAGAACGCGAAGCATATCGGTTGTCATGCTATCGAGGTCGTACTTGGGTGCCCAGCCCCACTCTTCGCGAGCACAAGTGTCGTCGAGTGAATTTGGCCACGACTCTGCAATCGCCTGTCTGAGTGGGTCTACGTCGTAGACCATCTCGAAGCTAGGCATCTGTCGTTTAATAGCGGCGTAGATATCTCCTGGTTGGAAGCTCATGCTGGCGATGTTGAAAGAGTTGCGGTGAATGAGCTTAGTAGGATCGGCCTCCATTAGCTGTACCATGGCGTGTAGCGCATCGGGCATATACATCATATCCATGTAGGTGCCTTCAGCGATTGGGCAGACAAACTTGCCCTCTTGTACTGCCTTGTAGTAGATATCTACTGCGTAGTCTGTGGTGCCTCCACCGGGGAGCGCTACATTGGAGATAAGGCCAGGGAAGCGTACTGAGCGGGTATCTACTCCGAAGCGACGGTGGTAGTAATCGCCAAGCAATTCGCCTGATACCTTGGTGACGCCATACATGGTGGTAGGACGCTGTACGGTATCTTGAGGGGTCTTATCTTTAGGAGTGCCAGGACCGAAAGCTCCGATAGAGCTAGGGGTGAAGACGGCACAATTCATTTCGCGTGCCACCTCTAGGGTGTTGAATAATCCGCCGAGTCCTATTTTCCAAGCCAGCTGAGGTTTGTTTTCGGCTACTGCCGATAGGAGCGCAGCAAGATTGTAGATGGTATCAATATTGTACTTCTTCACCACGTCGGCAATCTGCTGTGCATTGGTGATGTCCACCTCTTCGCAAGGGCCACTCTCTAGGAGCTCTTGCTTTGGTGGTTGAGCCTTGATGTATCCTGCTACTACCTGCCCTTCTTTGTAGATTCCTCTCAGGTACATGGCTAGCTCAGTGCCGATCTGACCTGTAGATCCAATGATAAGAATGTTCTTCATTTCGTGTCTTGAAACTATGTGATGTTGTGTGATATTTTTCCTTTGGCAAAGATAGGTAATAATTTTGAGGTGGAGGGGAAATGGCGGGGAAATTGTAGGGTACAAAGAGAGTCCCAACCCAAATAGGCCAACGGCTAATCAATCTCGCCGACGTGACCTATCTGGAATCAGAGTCAGAGGTGACGCATTAGGGTAAGGACCTCGGGAGAGGTCCTTTTCTTAGAGGTGCCTTATCGGACAGGTCGGACGAGTCGGACAAGTCGGAAGAAGAATACCCCAGAGGGGGTCCTCGGCTGGGGTTCTCTCCTATGGACAACCCTTTGAATGCCACACAGCCCTTTTCTGATGCGTAACTACCGCTGTTTTTATGTAGTTAGCGGGAATTATGGTAGATTTGCGGTAGTTATCGGTTGAATTGCTACGGTTGGTATGAGGTGGAAGGCATTAAACCTCACCGAGTTTGTAGCATCATAACATTGAAGATTAGGCTTTGTGGCCATAGTGCTGCAAAGGGATTTTTAGAGAAAGGAAAGGAATATGAAAAGTATGAATATCAAGGAAAGAATCGGGTCGCTACTTATTATGATGACCCTATTGATAGGACTTCCAATGGTGGCTTCTGCTCAGGAGGATAGTGCTGCAAAGATTGTGGCCAAGGAGACTGAGCACGACTTCGGGGTATTCAAGGAGAGCGATGGCGATGTGAGCCATGTCTTTGTGGTGAAGAACGAGGGCAAGTCGCCTCTAGTGATCACCCGTGTGATCTCCTCTTGTGGTTGTACTACTCCTACGTTTACCAAGGAGCCAATTGCCCCAGGCAAGAGCGGTGAGATCAAGGTGGTCTACAATCCTACTGGACGAGTTTACCCTTTTGTAAAGACTGTTTCTGTCTACAGCAATGGCAAGAAGGGGCCGCTAGTACTCACCATTAAGGGTGAAGTGGTGCAATAAAAAGTCCTTCTGCCCTTGGCGATCGGGCAAGAGACCTCTATGAAATAAGATAACGCTTGAACCCTCTGGTACCACTCTGTGGTGGCTAAGAGGGTTCATTGGCATAATAATAACAACGAAGCATTAGTGAGGAGAAATGAATAGGCAGGAGCCAGAGATAGAAAAGGGGACAGGGACAGTGATGCAAGACCTCCGGGAGCAGTCGTGGCGTGATGGGCTGTGGCTTGGGTGTTGTTATATAGTACAGGCGTTGGCGCTTTTGCTTTATCGCTTTGGGATTATCTCCACGCTCCTTTTTGTGGCTGGCTTTGTAGCGGTGCCAGTCGTTATTTATAAGGTAGGGACACGGTATAGAGACCTTACTAAAGGTGGCTATGCGCGGTATCTTGAGGTGACGAGCTATCTCTCTTGGACCTATCTGGCATCGCTAATGGTGGCATTTCTCGCCTATTTTGTCGCCTTCTCGCTTCTCCTAAAGGATGCCACCTTTATTGGGATGATGGAGGAGTCGCTCAATTTGCTACAGGAGATGACTAAGGATATTGATGGGTATCAGGAGGCACTCAGTCAGCTGAGAGGGCTTACCCCGTTGCGAATTGCCTGGACGGTGGTCTTTAATATGATCGTACAAGGGCTTCTATACATATATATAGTGAGTATCTTTATCAAGCGAAATCGACCCAATGGAGGAGAACAAATGTAGTATGGACCTGACGATACTGATTCCCCTCTTCAATGAGGAGGAGTCGCTCCCAGAGCTACACGAGTGGATCTCTCGTGTGGTGAGTAAAATGGGGGTGTCGTACGAGATCCTATTCATCAATGATGGGAGCACCGATGGCTCGTGGAAGGTAATCAAGGAGCTACGGAGCAAAGACCCTCACGTGGTGGCGGTGAGTTTCAACCGCAATTATGGCAAGTCGCCCGGCCTTCAGGTAGGCTTTACGAAGTCTCGTGGGGAGGTGGTGATCACGATGGATGCCGATCTCCAAGACTCACCTGATGAGATTCCCGAGCTCTACCGTATGATCAAGGAAGAGGGGTACGACGTCGTGAGTGGCTGGAAGAAGAAGCGGTACGACCCGCTCTCTAAGACCCTTCCGACCAAGTTATTCAATGCTACGGTGCGGCTCTTCTCGGGTATTCCTCTGCACGACTTCAATTGTGGATTGAAGAGTTATCACTGGCGGGTGGTGAAGAATATCGAGGTCTATAATGATATGCACCGCTTTTTGCCTTATATGGCGAAGCAGGCGGGCTTCCATAAGATTGGCGAAAAGGTGGTTCAGCACCGTCCACGGAAGTATGGGCATACCAAGTTTGGGATGAGTCGCTTCGTCAATGGCTACCTCGACCTATTGGTACTTTGGTTTACCGGACGATTTGGTCGGAAGCCGATGCACTTCTTCGGGCTTTGGGGCAGCGTGATGTTTCTCATCGGTTTCATTGCTCTCGTGGTGCTAGCGGTTCATAAGCTGGTGGCCCTCCGGAGTGGTGTCCCTGCGCGGTTGATTACCGATCTGCCCTATTTCTATGTCTGCCTAGTCGCCATCATCCTCGGCGTACAGCTGTTTCTCGCTGGATTTATTGGCGAACTCTTGGCTCGTCAGTCACCTACACGCAATCATTATATCATCGATGAAGAGATTTGAGCATTTACTCCTCCCACTCGTGGCTTTGATGCTGATGAGTTGCCAGGAGGGCACTGGTCAGATGGAGTATTTCCACGAAAGTGGAAGTCGTTTCCATACCCTTTACAATATCACTTACGAGGCACCCGAGTTGCTCACCGAGCAGATCGATAGCACCATGACCGCCTTTAATGCTTCGCTCAACCCCTTTGATAGCACTACACTTATCTCCCGCATCAATCGCAATGAGACGGTGGTGATGGACGAGATGCTCCGCACAGTGGTGGCTAAGTCGCTAGAGGTGAGCCGAGCCACCGAAGGGCGGTACGATATCACTGGTGCCCCTTACTTTGATGTCTGGGGCTTTGGCACCAAGAAAGGGGTGACACGACAGGCTACCGAGGCGGAGCTAGATAGCATCGCCACCTTTGTGGGCTGGCAAAAGCTAGCACTGCAGGGCGATAGCCTTATCAAGGCCGATCCAAGGATGACGCTCAACCCCTCCTCCCTCTCCAAAGGGTATGTGGTGGATCTCGTGGCGGCGACACTGGAGCGATATGGGGTGACCAACTATCTTGTGGAGATCGGTGGTGAGATTGTGGCGAAGGGGGTAAATCCCGATGGCCATTGCTGGAGAGTGGGGATCAATAAACCGACCGAGGATAGCACCTCTACCATTAGCGAGCTGGCCTATTCGGTGGAGCTGTGTGACGGCGAAGGGATGGCGTCGAGTGGCGACTATCGCAATTTCAAGGTGGCACATACTATTGATGTGCAGAGCGGTCGTCCCGCCCACCAAGATATCCTGAGTGCTACGGTGGTGGCCCCTACCTGTATGGAGGCCGATGCCTGGGCAACGGCACTGATGGCGGTGGGGCTGGAAAGAGGGAAACAGTTGCTTGAGCAGCAACCACAGCTTAAGGTCTGCCTTATCTATAGTGACCACGCCACCGGGGCACTGAAGACCTACAACAATGGGCTTGAACTACATGAGATAAAGTGATGAGCAAGAGTATCGAAGAGACGATTGAAGGGAAGTGGCACGAGACACTACAGCAGATCCGCCTACAGCTACGCCGTGGTATGGATGGCGAAACCTCTACCAATCAGCGTAAGATGGGATTGGATTATGAGGTGAACTTTGGGGTCAACCTCCTAAGACTACAAGAACTGGCCAAGTCACTACCAAAGGAGGAGGAGTTGGCTGACCTAATGTGGCATAAGAAGGTACGGGAGATGAAGCTCCTCTCTCTGATGATACGCTCCGTCGACACGCTTACTATGGATCAAGCACTCACCTTAGCAGACGAAGTGGAGACACTCGAAGTGGCGGAGCAATTGGTCTTCCGACTCTTTCGTCGCACCCCTTTTGCTGTGGAGCTACTCTCCACTCTCTTTGAGCGGAAGTACGATCGCCATACCCCTTCAGCTACCCTTCCCTACCTACTGCTCAATCATCTGGCGGGCGAGGAGGGCGTTACCGCCACCTTGATAGAGCAGGCTACCCCACAGATCGTGGCTGACTTTTTGGCGCCCGATTTCTATAGTAGCAGCGTTATCTATCATGCATTGGTAAAGGTGGCGTCGCTGCGTCCCGATATCGACCTTACCCCACTTTGCAACGAGCTACTTTCGAAGGGCGAAGGGACGAACAAAGAGTTGGCACAACAGTTGGTCGAACTAGCCCAAGAGCAGCAGTAAAAAGCTATGAACGTCTCCATCCACCCCTCTTGGCAAAAGGTGCTACAGCCCGACTTTGATCAGCCTTACTTTGAGCAGATCACCAATATCGTACGTCAGGCGTATGCCACCAGTGTGGTCTATCCGCCGGCCCCTTTGATCTTCAATGCCTTCAACCTCACCCCCTTTGATCAGGTGAAGGTGGTGATACTCGGGCAGGACCCCTACCACGGTCCAGGGCAAGCGATGGGGCTCAGCTTCTCGGTGCCGAATGGCATGCTCCTTCCTCCCTCCCTGCAGAATATATATAAGGAGCTGGAGAGTGACCTCGGGCAGAAGCCACCGCAGAGTGGCGACCTCACCCATTGGGCAGAGCAAGGAGTGTTGCTCCTCAATTCTACCCTCACTGTTCAGGCACACCAAGCCCGCTCGCACTTCGCCGTAGGGTGGCAAAGGCTTACCGATCGGGTGATTCAGCTATTGAGCGAGCAGCGGTCCAATATCGTATTTATCCTTTGGGGCACCGATGCACAGCGGAAAGCGTGGATGATTGATGAGGCGAAGCATAAGATCCTTAAGGCACCTCACCCATCGCCCCTCTCCGCCTATCGTGGGTTCTTTGGTTCAAAGCCCTTTTCGCAGACCAATTTCTACTTAATTAGTCATCATATAACGCCCATTCAATGGGTGCAATAACCATTAAAGTAAAAGAACTAGCACATATATGAATATTGCAATTGTAGGCGCCTCAGGTGCTGTTGGACAAGAGTTGATCAAGCTACTAGAGGAGCGTCACTTCCCATATACCTCTCTTCGACTATTCGGTTCGAAGAGAAGTGCCGGGACGAAGTACACCATCAGAGGTCGTGAGATAGTGGTGGAGCAGTTGGAGCATGACGACGCCTTCAAAGGGATTGATATCGCCTTCGTTTCGGCTGGCGGTGGCACCTCATTGGAATTTGCCGAGACCATCACCAAGCACGGCACGCTGATGATTGATAATTCAAGTGCCTTCCGTATGGATAAAGAGGTGCCTCTGGTGGTGCCTGAGGTCAATGCCAAGAGGGCACTTGAGGCACCCAAGCGGATCATTGCCAACCCCAATTGTACCACTATTCAGATGTTGGTGCCCCTAAAGGCGATTAATGATCTCTCGCCCATCACCAAAGTACACGTCGCTACCTATCAGAGTGCGAGTGGAGCCGGGCAGTCGGGGATTGAGGAGCTGCTGGAGCAGACCCATCAATTTGCTGAGGAGAAGGAGCTGACGGTAGAGAAGTTTGCCTATCAATTGCTCTTTAACCTTATTCCACAGGTGGATCAATTCACTGAGAATGGCTATACCAAGGAGGAGTTGAAGATGATCAATGAGACGCAGAAGATTATGGAGCAACCTATCCAAGTGAGTGCTACCTGTGTCCGCGTACCGGTGCTGAGAGCCCATTCCGAGGCCATCTGGGTGGAGACAGAACAACCACTAACGGTGGAGCAAGTACAAGAGGCTATCCGCCACGCCAAGGGGGCGGTGCTGATGGACCAACCAAGCGAACAGAGCTATCCGATGCCACTCTATCTTTCTGGTAAAGATGATATCTATGTAGGCCGAATCCGCAAGGATCTCACCAATCCCAATGGTATTGCTTTCTGGTGTGTGGGTGACCAAATCCGTAAGGGTGCCGCACTCAATGCCATTCAGATCGCCGAGTACCTCGTCGCCAATAGATAAATCGGGAGATGGGGGTGTCATGTCGGACGAGTCGGACAGGTCAGACGTGTCGGACGAGTCGGGCGAAAAGTTTAGTTGCAACTAAACTAACGCTGATTTATGGGCTTGTATATCAGCTAGTTATAAAACGACTTTTTGCTTGAGTTTTATTCCTAATATATATAGCTTGTATTTGATAAATGGGTAAGGACCTCGGCAGAGGTCCGATTTGTCGTAGCCCCTAGTCGAGGCTCGCAGAGCCGATGACTAGGGGCTATGTAGGGCGACCAAAACCCACGACCCCTTGTGGGTCGGACAAAGCCATACCATGATCAATAGGGATCAATAGGCAGATCGCCTTCGTGCAACAGTCTCTATTTCCCAATAATCGTTGCGATCACCCTATCCAGATCAGCTGAGGTGAGGGCAGAGCCCGATGGGAGGCAGAGCCCCCTATCAAAGAGTTGCTCCGAGATCGCCTTGCCCTCCACCATGCTGTAGAAGGGGCAGTCGGCAAAGACCGGTTGTAGGTGCATCGGTTTCCAAAGCGGGCGGCTCTCGATATTCTCCGCCTCCAACCGCTGGCGAAGCTCCTCACGGTCATAGCCAGTCACCTTGCTATCAATCGTGATACAGGTGAGCCAGTAATTGCTATTGAAGTCGCTAGATGGGGCACTCATCACCTCAATCCCCTTCACCTTAGAGAGTGCCTCACGATAGTAGGCGTGGTGGCTCCTACGGGCATCAACGTGCTCCTGTAGCACCTCCATCTGACCGCGACCAATGCCGGCCGAGATGTTGGAGAGGCGGTAGTTGTAGCCGATATGCTCGTGCTGATAGTGGGGAGCTGGTTCGCGAGCTTGTGTGGCAAAAAACATCACCCGCTTTGCTTCCGCTTCGCTGTGCGTCACTAGTGCCCCTCCGCCCGAGGTGGTGATGATCTTATTGCCATTGAATGAGAGCGCTCCATACTTCCCCAGCGTACCGCACTTACGCCCTTTGTAGGTAGAGCCAAGTGCCTCCGCAGCATCCTCCACCACAGGGATATCATACTCACGGGCGATCGCTAGGATCTCATCCATTTTCGCCGGCATACCATAGAGGTGCACAGGGATGATCGCCACCGGCTTCTTACCCGTCACCTTGATCCGATCCTCAATCGCCTTTCGGAGCGCTTTCGGACACATATTCCACGTCTCCGGTTCGCTATCCACAAATACAGGGCTTGCCCCTTGGTACTTGATCGGATTAGCACTCGCCGAGAAGGTAAAGCTTTGGCAAAGCACTTCATCACCCGGCTTCACATCGAGCATCACCAATGCCAAGTGAAGTGCTGCCGTGCCGGCACTCAGTGCCACCACATGCACCTCTTCATTGAGGTAATTGCGTAAGTCCTGCTCAAAGGCATTGACATTCGGACCAAGCGGTACCACCCAATTGGTGTCAAACGCCTCCTTAATATACTTCTGCTCCTCGCCCCCCATTTGGGCCAGCGATAGCCATATCCTCTTCTTCTCTTCCATATCACTATCTCACACTTTAGTCCTATACTTCTGTTTCGGGTGCCTCGGCATATCAGGGTAGGTATACTCCAGTTCCCCTGCCTCCAACAACTCCTTTAGGTATTGGCTTTGTAAATATTTACTATCCCTAAGTAGCAGTCTGCTAAGATTCTCAGCCGAAGTCGGTCTAGCCCTACATATATCCAAAAACATCTCCCAAACTGTTGAGCAAAATTACCAATAACTTCCAAGCAACCCCAATCATTCTGGTCGTTAAAGTGCGAATGATGCACGAGAAGTGCCATTCTCACACATTTAAGTTCAAATGTGCTGGGACTTTGCACGTAGGATGAAATGTTAGGCGCTGAGGATGAGGGCGAAGGGAGCGTACTCACGTACGTGACCGAGCCCGAATTCCGATAGCAACGCCACAGATCGCCTTTGTGCAACAGTCGCTAAAGAGACATCGTCGCCTTTCAAGACACTTCAAAGCCCATTCCTGATTCTCCCTCCACCTCCTTATTTTAGTTTCCGCCTCAAAACTAAAATAAAGAACTACTTATCAAATAGACTGAGATACTCTTGGAAAGCGTATCTCTTATTTCTTTGTGCCCCAATTATCTCACCTCCTTACCCCAGCACCGTCTTGAGGATGATCCAGATCATCAAATTTGAATTAATCTATCGCATTTAGAGTATCTGATACCTCCATGGTATTGGATAAACTTAGATACATTTTTCTTACCTTTGAGCCAAGCTACATAGCAGGCGACCCCCTTTCCTCCGGCTTCGTGAGAGAAAGGATAGCCACCGCCAAAACGAGCATTCATCTCCAAGACATAGTATTGCCCATCTCTATAGAGCACGTCACAGTCTAGATTGCCAATGTGTCTTAGGTTTTGAGAGATGGTTCTACCTATTCCTTCAAGTTCGTCATTAATAACGGTAATAGCTTTGTCCGTCTCTCCAGCCCTCATATTGAGTTTCTCGCGTGCGAATGTCCCTACGTATTTTCCCTCAAAGTCATTAAGAATGTCTAGTCCATACTCTTTTCCCACTATTTTCTCTTGATAGAGCAGAGCCTCATTAATGTCTTCCGAGCTTGCTTTGGCTAGGATGGTTCTTTTTAGCTTTATCTTAGATAGCTCATTGGCTAGCTTAAATTCGGTTAGATCCTGAGGAAACTCAATACCAATAGAGGCACTTCCCCATCTCGGTTTGATCACGCAGGGGAAGCCAATTCGCTTCTCATCTAGAGCGTTCATAAAGTCCTGCTCATTAGTAAAGGTAAGAGGCGTTTTTAGCCCGATGGACTCCAGAAATGCAGCAGTTTTCTTCTTGTCAAAGGTAATACCAATCACTCGATCATCAGAAACTAGCACGTGGCAATTAACCTTCTCAAACTCTGCTCGAGCCTTAGAGAGTATTGGGGCTTCAAGATCATTTAGAGAGATGATAGCATCGATTTTTAAGGCCTCTACCCCATGGATAAGTGATGGAATATAGTCTTCATCATAGATGGAAGGCAAACCAACTGCAACATCTGCATCTGCCAATGCTGGAGCTGTTATATCCATATCTCCAGCATAGATCTTATCCCCCTCATCAAGAAACTCTCTAAAGTAATTAATCAGGTAGTTGCGTCGTCCCGCACAAGTAAATAATATGTTCATTGCCAATCTTCAAAAAATAAAGAGTAAATGTATCTGTCTTTAAGCTCCCCTTGGTGGTATGTATGGAGTTTAAGATGCGCCTCCTTCTTGAAGTTCAGAGATTCATAAAACATGTTTGCTCTTTCGTTCTCCGCAAAGGTATAGACAAAGAGTTTGCTCAATCGATATGCCTTAAATGAATAGTCTATCAATAATGATAGAGCCATTTTCCCCAAACCTTTGCCTTGTTGACCCACCGACATATATATATATAGCTCTCCATGCTGGTCCTTTTCTGAGATGTTAACGAGACCTCCCATCCCTACCACCTTGCTATTCTCTAGGAATACAACATCGTACCGAGATTTATCTGGCTCTATTTTTGAAAACCACTTTTCTGTCTTTTCTAGAGTGAAAATTTCATCAACATTCAGCCATCTGGCTATCTCAGGATTATTAAGCAGATCGACTCTAAGCGTCAAGTCTTGTTTAGTAAGTTTTCTGATTTCCATGGCTCCGAGCTATATCTAATGGGACATTGATTTTTGGGTCAAGTTCAACTACTACATCTTTATGTTTCAGTACATTGATAATTGTTTTAAATAGAATAGAAACATCCAAAGTAAAGGATAGATCATTCACGTACTGTACATCCAAAGCTAGTCTCTTATCCCATTCTAGGTGGTTGCGACCGTTCACTTGTGCTAGACCCGTTATTCCAGGTCTTACATCATGTCTTTTGCGTTCTTCCTTGGTGTAAAAAGGAAGATAGCGTACCAGTAAAGGTCTAGGTCCTATAAAACTCATGTCCCCTTTCAGTACATTCCAAAGCTGAGGTAGTTCATCAAGAGAGGTCTTGCGGATAAATCGACCAACGTTGGTGAGGCGCTGAGCATCGGGTAGGAGATTTCCTTCTGCGTCACGCTCGTCCGTCATGCTCTTAAACTTATAGAGCTTGAATATCCGTTCATCCTTGCCGGGTCGCTCTTGAGAGAAGAATACTCCCGCCCCTTTATTGGCAAAGTGTAGCCATATAGTTAGTGCGATTAGTAGAGGTAGCAGAGCAGTTATCAAACAAAATGCTAATAAAAAGTCCACCACTCTTTTTATTAAGTTCCTATACATAGTCTATCTTAATGATCCTATCCTAATGTTTTATTAATTACGTATGGTCTTTTTCCTGAAGGGAGTGCTTCAATATTTTCAACCTCCTCCATTACAATTTGTGCTTCATCTCCAAGCCAATCAAGTACTGCACTCTTTACTGCTTCTTTGATGCTTTGATCTAATGCCGATTTAGAAACCATTAAAACGCGATATAGTACATTGGACTCTTGTATTATTTGGTATTGGCTTATGTGTTCAGAGAATGCTTCCATTATGCATTCAAAGAAGAGCGGATATTTTAGTTCTCCAGTTGGGGTGGTAATTACCTGAATACCACGACCAACAAGAGACTGGAAGGATACTATGCTACCAAACTTATCCTTTTCTGAACCATCGCATAGTGCTAAGTCGCCGGTATCGTACCTAACAAGTGGGTTGGCATAGGAATTTAGGTCTGTTACTATAATACGACCGACTTCTCCTGGTGCACAAGGCTCATCAGAATCTATTTTCAGTAGCTCAATGTGGTAGTTGAGAGAGTTGACATAAAACTTGCCCGCCTCTTTGTATTGACAGGCTAGTACACCAAACTCTTCGGTTGAGTATCTGCTACAAATATCAATCTCTCCCCATGCATCCTTCATAATGCTCCTTTGCTGAGCTGAAAGATTCTCCGAACTTGTGATCACACCTTTTATGGAGAATTCAGATGGTAGATCACCCTGCCTTTTGCAGTGTTCGGCAATCATTTGGATAGCAGTAGGGAAGCCGATGATGACTTCTATCCTTTTTGACTTGAGCAATTTTCTAGCCTTGTCAAGAAAAGCTGCATCTAAATTCTTACAGCCTAGGTAATGCTCATTCTGTACGAACTGTTTGAACTTACTTTTATGAACTACCGACCGTATGTACATGTGCTTGGTGCCAATGTCATATCCCGCTTTCCTCCCATAGTGTACCACCTCCGCGAGTTGAAGCGCTTTTTTGTTTTTTGTTAGGTAGAAGGTTGCAGGAAGTCCATACGATCCAGAGGTGGAAACTTCTACAAGCTCATCTTTTCTATAGGCTTTGGACAAGAAAAGGTCAATCTGCTCTTGGATATAAGGTTTTTGAAGTACTGGAAATTGAGTAAAGTCTTTTGCTGGGTTTACATCTTTGTAAAAGGGGACCTCCTTAAGCGATTTTAAGAAGTTGTCAATGGACTTTGACTTATAAGTGTTGTAGAAGTGAGCATCATTTTCACTTCGCTCTAGTGCTTCTATTCCTTCTTTGACACCACCCTTTTTAAGTGAGTCGAGTGCGAAATATGCTAGCTTTCTCAGGTTTGTTTTCATCCTACTATATAGTTTGTTTTATTTTCAACTAAGCATTGTTATTTTCTTTATTTAGTTTTATTCCTTTTTCTGTCGTCTTATAGGCTTGGTTTGGGTGATTAGCCTTTTCGTCAATGTTCTTGTGTTCGGAGTTCCCGCCCTTATGTTCGGAGATCTCACTCTCTTATGTTCGGAGTTCCCGCTCTTATGTTCGGAGCTCTTACTCTCTTATGTTCGGAGTTCCCATGCTGGTATTTGTTCAAAATGTCGGGTCAATTACTTTTTACAAATGTAGTCAATAAATGGGTAATTCCCAATCCATTTATTCGTGCCATAAAACCATTTATCTAGATGCTACTCGGTTGTAGTTGCATCTTCTTTTATTAATGACTGATACATTTCAAGGGTGGCTTTCTAGACATCCTCTTGCTTGTACCTAGTAGCGATCATCTTAATGCTAAAATAATATCTTCAGCCTGCTTTTTAGCCGAATAATTTTGTTCCATGAACTCATATCCAAGCTTACCCATTACTGGTAGCTTCTCCTTATTTGTCACAATCTCATCTATAGTAGAGAGGATTTGACTCTGCACAGCTCTTTGGTTTGTTAAAGGTGATTTATTTAATTCTACAGCATATCCAAAGCCATTATTAGTAGCTATTCGACCAATATCTGTAGCTTTATCCGTAATGCAAAAGATAGGTAGTTTGGCACTCATATATGCAATCAGCCGAGAGGGGAAGTTTGGAATTTCAAAATACTGACTCAGAAATATCATACCAATGTCAGCACATTTTACTAATTGATCATACTCCTCTCGAGGTAAATATTGAAACAGCTTAACATTCTCTTTGCCTTCACACTCAGTTTTAAGCTTGTCGTAGTAAGTCCCTGACCCAGCAATAACGAAGAAAATTCTACTGTCTTGTCGAGTCTTATTAATTAACCAAATTAGGTTGTTAATACCTTGGGGTATTCCAAGGTTCCCCCCATAGATAAAAATAAGTTTGTTATCAGGTAGCTTGAATAATCGTTTTAGCTGTTGTTTATCAAAGTGGCTTGTGTCTACCCTTGATATATCAATGGAGTTGGGGCTGATTGTTACTTTCTGCGGATCAATATGATTGTGTTCTAATATGTAATTACTATTAGCTGGGGACATGCACCCAATGAAGTCTGAAATGTCGTATAGCTCTTTTTCTTTCCTCCTAAAAAACTTGTGTAAGATACCACCGCTTCTTAGAAGTTTCATATCAACAGCATTTTGAGGAAATATGTCTTTAAGTAGTAGAAAACTCTTTGACCCATCTCTTTTTTTGAGAAAGCTAACTACCCCTGAGAAAGTAATAGGTGGTGTCGAATAAAGTACCAAATCAAATCTGATATCCTTTAAGTAGTGCTTTATAGCTTGGATAAAAAGCGACTCAATAGATAGGGTAGAAATGCCCTTTTCAATGAAATTACACCGGGTAATGTTTAGTGTCCTAACCTTGAGAATAGTAGCACCATTCCTTTCTATCAACTCGGTTTTCCCCTTTTCTCTCCTCTCGATAGGTCTAACCACATAGATGTGGTGTCCCATATCTCTAAGTTGTCTAAGCAAGTCGGTATATATGCCGACCTGCTCAATATCTTCTATATCGTTTAGCGTTAAGAGTAAAATTTTTTTAGACATACCTCACATTAAACTTCTTTATCAACTGCAGGGCTAACCTTGTTGTATATGATTATGACTTTCTCCAGACCATACGATTGACAATATTAGTATAGCTCTGAATAATCTTAACAACTTTAGAGGAGACATTTTCATCCATATAATCTGGCACACTAATACCATTGTGCCCATTTCTTACCATCTCCACTGCTGTATCTACTGCTTGTAATAGACTTTGAGTGTCAATGCCAGCTAATACAAATATACCCTTATCTAGTGCTTCAGGACGCTCAGTAGAGGTGCGGATGCAGACGGCAGGTATTGAATTTCCAATTGAGGTGAAAAAAGAACTTTCCTCGGGTAGTGTACCACTATCACTCACCACTGCAAAGGCATTCATTTGTAGACAGTTGTAGTCATGAAAGCCCAAGGGCTCATGGCGTATCACGCGTGGGTCTAGCTTAAATTGGCTCTTCTCTAACCGTTTTGCAGACCTTGGATGACAAGAATAGAGTATTGGCATATCATACTTGTCTGCCATCGCATTTATAGCAGTAAAGAGATTTATAAAGTTCTTTTCAGTATCAATATTTTCCTCTCGATGGGCTGATAAAAGAATGTATCTTCCTTTTTCTAGTTTCAACCGGCTAAGAATATCAGATGCTTTAATATCATTGAGGCTCTCGTGTAATACCTCAGCCATAGGAGAGCCAGTTACAAATGTGCGCTCCTTTGGTAGGCCAGCTTCAATCAAATACCTTCGAGCATGCTCTGAGTACGCAAGATTGACGTCAGAGATAATATCCACAATGCGGCGGTTAGTCTCTTCAGGAAGACACTCATCTTTACAACGATTACCTGCCTCCATATGAAAAATAGGGATATGAAGTCTTTTAGCTCCAATCACAGAGAGGCAAGAGTTGGTGTCCCCAAGAACCAATACGGCATCGGGCTGAATAGCTACCATTAGTTTATAAGAGAGGTCTATGATATTCCCTATAGTGGCTCCTAAGTCTTCACCAACTGCATTAAGATAGACGTCAGGATCAGCGAGGTTTAAATCCTTGAAAAATACACCGTTGAGGTTATAATCGTAATTCTGACCTGTATGTGCCAGTAGACAATCAAAATAGAGCCTACACTTATTGATTACGGATGAAAGACGAATGATCTCAGGTCGTGTTCCAACAATAATTAATAGTTTTAACTTACCGTTATTGCGAAACCTTACGTTCGATAAATTTGTTGCTAGAGTATCCATAATATTCTACTTTACAGGTTCAAAATAGGTGTCTGGTCTATTTGGATCAAACGATTCGTTTGCCCACATTACCGTAATTAAATCTTTGGTTTCAGAGAGGTTTATGATGTTATGGGTATATCCTGGGAGCATATGTACGGCTTTAATCTCTTCTCCAGAAACTTTGAATTCAATTATTTCATTAGAATTGATATTACGTTCTTGAATAAGAGCTTCTCCCGAAACCACAATGAAAAACTCCCACTTACTATGGTGCCAATGCTGGCCCTTAGTAATCCCTGGTTTTGAGATATTTACACTAAATTGCCCACAATTCATTGTCTTCATTAGCTCTGTGAAGCTTCCACGATCATCTTTATTCATCTTGAGGGAAAAAATAGTTTTCTGCCTTGGTAAATAACTTAGATACGTAGAATATAATTTCTTTGCAAAAGAATTATGCGGTATAGGGGGCATGACCAAAGTTGATGGCTGCTTGCTGAATAAGTCTAGCAACTCCACGATCTCACCCAATGTTACATGGTGAGTCTTAGGAATGTAGTAATAGGTTCCGTGGGGAGTTGTTACTGGGGTAGTACCATCGTATTCGCATCTTTCCCCCTCTCCAACAAGTGTGGAGATTAACCCATCAATAAGGTCATCAATATAAAGCAACTCAAGTTCAGTACTTGGGTCATTGACTTGGATTGGTAAGTCATGTGCAATGTTATTACAGAAGGTTGCCACTACGCTATTGTAGTTGGGCCTACACCATTTTCCAAAAAGATTAGGAAAGCGGTAAACCAATACTCTTGCACCTGTTTCCTGGCCATATCTTAAGAATAACTCTTCACCAGCCTTTTTGCTTTTCCCATATTCACTACCGGCATAGCGACCTATAAGCGTTGCTTGAATCGAACTGGACAGCATCACTGGGCAAGTGTTGTGATACTTTTTAAGGGTATCTAACAGAATGGAGCCAAAGCCGAAGTTTCCCCTCATAAACTCCTCTTCGTCTTTTGGCCTATTGACACCTGCTAGGTTGAATACAAAGTCAGCATTTTGGCAATAGGTATCTAGCTCCTCTTCCGTACTATCAATATCATACTCATAGATGTTATTTATAGAGACCCCATTATACCAGCGGGCTTTATTATCTCTAATGTTCTTGAGCTGTGCTACTAAGTTCTTCCCTACAAATCCTTTTGCACCTGTTACTAAGATATTCATAATTTTCTACTCGCTAATTATTTCGGTTGATTTATGCTTTTCTTCTAAACCTAAATCTTCACGGATAAATCGCAACTTCAGCAGTAGTTGCTTCATCTGCTCTACATCAAGACGCCCAGTATTGTGGGAGTGATAGTCCTCTATGCGAGAGACATCTTCATTGCCCTCCACAAAATACTTGTCGTAATTAAGGTCTCTGTCATCGCAGGGTATGCGATAGTAATTACCCATATCAATGGACTTTACCATCTCTTCACGTGTTACAAGAGTTTCGTATAGCTTTTCACCATGCCGGGTGCCAATGACTTTTACCTCTGTGTCAGCCTTGTAGAGTTCTCTAAGAGCTTGTGCTAATACTTCAAGTGTCGCTGCTGGAGCTTTTTGCACAAAGAGGTCTCCATTTTGGCCATGTTCAAAGGCGTATAGCACTAGGTCTACCGCATCATCTAGTGTCATCATGAAGCGAGTCATGTGAGGATCTGTAATAGTAATGGGCTGTCCGGACTTTATTTGATCCACCCAGAGAGGAATCACAGAGCCACGAGAAGCCATCACATTGCCATACCTGGTGCAGCAGATGGTAGTGGTAGCATCAGCTCCCAAGGAACGCCCTTTAGCTATGGCCACTTTTTCCATCATTGCTTTGGAGATTCCCATAGCATTAATAGGATAAGCTGCTTTGTCGGTCGAAAGCACTACTACATTCTTTACCCCAAATTTAATGGCTGATTCTAAAACATTTTCTGTACCAAGCACATTCGTCCTTACAGCTTCCATCGGGAAGAATTCACATGAGGGAACCTGCTTAAGTGCTGCTGCACTAAAGACGTAATCCACCCCGCGCATCGCGTTGTCTATCGAACGTTGATCGCGCACATTACCGATGTAAAACTTCACCTTGGGGTTTTGCAGACGATGTCTCATGTCATCCTGCTTCTTCTCATCACGGCTAAAGATCCTTATCTCCTTAATGTCCGTATTGAGAAATCTCCTCAGCACAGCGTTCCCAAACGACCCCGTGCCACCTGTTATCAACAGGACTTTATCCTTAAAACTACTCATATGAATTGGTTCTATCTTTTTGAAGGGTTAGTAATGCTTTTGATATGTTCAAGATAATCTAATGCAACGTTTTCATCAGTAAATTTAGTTGCAGTTGTTATCGCATTTTTTGAGATCTCAATTAATCGTTGTTTCGACATAGAGACTATTCTATTGAGTATTGTAGTTAATTCGGCAACATTACCAGGTGCACATAGAAAGCCATTAACACCATCTATGATGATTCCATCAAAGGCTTCACCTTTTGACGCAATGGTGATGCAGCCTTTAGACATCGCCTCCAAATATACAAGGCCAAACACTTCAGATTTGGAAATCATTATAAATACGTCAGACCTCGCCAGCTCCTCAGCTACTTTTTCTCGAGGAATGCGGCCATAGAGCTTTACGTTATGCTTGAGTACTGGTTGTTTTTGAATTAATTGCTTAATTTTATTGGACTCAAATCCACTGCCAATTACCTTATATTCGAATTCACGAATATTTGACCCCAAGAGTGCAATTAGATTTTCGTATGGAAACTTTCTTCGTATCAAACTTCCGACAAAAATGAAACTGTTAATAGAGTCGAAAGACCTATCATAATTTGAACTTTTAAGCAGCTCCTTTGGTACACCAGAATAGCAGAGAAATGTATTTGAAAAAGCTCCAAAATTTATCTCAAATTTGTGCCTATTAGCAGTAGACCTGAAGCCAATGAGGTCTAAATTTAATAGCATCTCTTTTGCCTTTGTCCCATATATTTGTTTGAAGTTACTTCCATCACTATGAAATACAACAGAACAAGGCACATTTAAGATCGTTTTTAGCCTTGTGATTACTTCAATAGTTGGATTTTCCCAATGCCCCACAATAACATCAGGAGTAAAATCAGCTTCTTCTAATCTATTTAGGATCTTATCTATAGTTGAGTTTACTACCTTGTTATGATATCTCATATGCGGTAGGTATTTAAGCATTGGGTATTGACTTACTGATACTCCTTCCCAATTATAAACATCCTGCCTCGGAGGGGTGTTGTTTATTGAGTGTCCATTAATAGACTCAATAAGCCCAATAAATCTATTGGATACTTTATAGTATAACGATGGGAAAGTCGAGGGTAGAGAGATAACTTTAATATTATGACCCATTTTCATCCACTCCTTTGCGAAGTAATGAACAACAGGAGTAAATCCAGAGGGCACATTAGGGCCGGGGTATATTGGCGTAATTATTGCTATGTTCATTTTCTGGTATCAGTGACTTGTATCATCATATTGTTTGTAATCGTACTTGTTGATATATTTTATGAATGTAGTGGTTAAAACATTTTTCCTAGTGTTTTAATAGCTTCATCTGTATATGAGTATAACAGACCTCCCTCCGGAGTAAATGTGAGTTCCCCAAAATAAACTTTCCCTTTATGGTTGTAAAGGTCTACCCTTACGAAATCAAAATCTTTTGATAGAGTTTCAGCAACATTGATCATCTCTTTTAAATTTTTGGGGCGTTTCGGTACAGAACTAGATAAAAACTTAGGGTAGGTGAAGGGAATGACTTCCCAATTCTTATCCAAAGAATAGTATTTCGCTCCACTACTTCTGCCAACGATAACGTCAATAACTCTTACAGTTCCATTAATGCATAAGAACTTATAGTCAGTTGGTAGCTCACCGTCTTCTAGATCAATAAGCTCTTCTGCAAAAACTTTTGGTACTATATGCCTATAATGCGTTTCAATGCTATTCTCACCTCTTTGGATAGACTCGTTAAGTTTATCAATTGCCTCTCTTTTATTAAAAAGTTTCTTATCCCTACAGATTACGTGACCTCCGCACCCATTATTCGTTTTGATAATAAACTTATTGGGAAGGTTGCTAGTATCAATTTCTTTTGGAGAATCCCAAACAGCATAATGCTCCAACAGAGTGTCTTTTAATCCCTTGTTGGCAACGTATTCACGAACTTCCACTTTATCAGCATATTTGGCGTATTTATCTCCAAAGTCAGGAGAAAACATTCTTGATATCAGTCTTTCTGAAAGATCTGAGGGGTTGTTTAAGTTTGGAAATCTATGCCTTTGATGAAAGTATTTTAGCTTATATGTATTCTCGTCTCCAATAATACTTCTTGAAAGCTTTGTGAGCTGTTGCATGAGCTTTTTTGTTTCCATGTTTTTGTTTAAAATGCCTTTAATAATAAAAACTTCTAGTATAAGTTGTTGCTATTACTACAAATAACGATAGTAGTACAACTTGGTTTTTGTAACTGTATGAGATCTTATCTATTGTTGAAGTAACGATATTGATATTATATTCAACGTATGGTAGATACATAAGTATTGGGTGTTGACTTACTGATACTCCTTCCCAATTGTAAACGTCCAGTTTTGGAGGGGTGTTATTTGTTGAGTGTCCATTAATAGACTTAATAAGCTTAATAAATCTATTGGATACTTTGTAGTATAACGAAGGAATCGTCGACAGAAGAGATATAACATTAGTGTTAGACCCATTTTCACCCATCCCTTTGCAGAGTAATGAACAATAGGAGTAAATCTTGAAGGCACATTAGGGTCGGGGTATATTGGCGTAACTATGAGAATGTTTTTTTTCATTTGTTATGTGAATTGAGTCTTTTGAAAAACATATACCAAGGAGAAAATAAGTGAAAACTACGGCTGAACCTGGAAGATAAGGAAATGTGGGCTCAGCAAGACTTGACATGATTAAGGATAAAGCACATATATAACCTGCATTTGTAGGGTAAAGAATATTTTTGTAGTAAACTTGTTTTAGTAGCCATATAGAAAAGTAAATATAAAACGTCAGTAAGAAGAAACCACCTATTATGCCATAACTTGATAAAACTAATAGAGGATAATTATGAATCCAAGGGATCTCAGTGTTTGTCCCGAGTAGACCAAAAAATGGATGCTCAAAGAATGTGTTGATAGCTATTGCATTTCGTTCTGTACGGCCTGATGTGATATCTACTCCGAATTCGGTATTAATGAAAAAAGATTTATATACGTACTCTCCTATGTTTATGAATGTATCTTGAAAAATAGTTGTAGCTAATACAAAAGATATAGATATTATTAGTATTGAAGTAATAATGTGCTTTTCATTGTATTTTTCCCTGATGATTTTTAGTGTGAACAATAAGGTTGCAACAAATAGAAGGATAACCATTGATGCCCTAGCTCTGATAGTAACTAGTATAAATATATTCAATGTGTTGAGCGCTATCAGAGCAACTTTCTTCCAGCCACTTAAATCTTTATGTAAGTAGAGTGAGGCTATGATACAAGTGGTTAGCATGGGGCCAAAGGAGTTTTTTGCAAAGTCAGCATATCTTGATTCGATCACAAACCCCCCAAAGTTAGTGAAAATTTGGCTAACGCCTGAAATGGCGAGGGAGATACTATATAAGACAATCAGTAATTTATATTCGCCGTCATTTAAGTTCAATGAGTAACCAATTACAACGGAAAAAAGTGTAAAAAATAGAGCCTTTACACTTTCAATATAGTCATCACTAATTCCTAAGCCATATAAGAATAGGGCTTGTAGTCCGACAAGAATTGCTGCGATAACCCAAATCTTTAGTGGCTTTTGGCTTTTGATGGTTTTAAGCCTAAATGAAATAACAAAGCTTATGGCGACTAGTACAAAGAGTGTAATTCTTATGAATAAAGCATTTGAGGGGCTTGATTCAATATATGGGTGATAATATAATGCCGAAAGAGCGACTACTATGTACGCTATAACTTTATTGATTTTTTTCATGAGATTATCGCTGTCGTGATGTTCTTGTTGCAACAATGCTTCGGAGCATTTGTTTTTCAATAGTGTTAAATGAGAGCAAGTAGGAGAAAATAATAAATAAAATAACTGAAGCTAGGAAAACCAATATCACGCCAATGAAGTTGTCAACCCTATCATATAGGAATAGGCATATTATAATGCTAATTAATGTCGCTGGAATTATTTTTATAAAAGCAGTCATAATAAAGTTTTTGACTGACCCATTGACTTGTCTCGATAGTACGTAAATTCGACTAGCGGATCCAACAGTTTCACACACAACAAAAATAATAATTGCAACATGCGCAGGGGCACCAAAGTGAAGTGAAATCCACGAAATTGGTAGCGCACTAATTCTACAGCAAGAAACTATAATTGAAAATAGTTTGATGTCGCCAATAGCTTGATTCGCAAATACTAAACCTTGTGTGAGCTGATTCATCATGCATGCGACAATGAGTAAACGAGAAAATAATATAGTCCCTTCAGGAACACTTACTAGCCATATGTTAAGGAGATCTGGCATCATAATGATAGCTGGAATAGCTATCATTGATAGTAGAGAAAAGCCAATTTTCCCTGTCGTAAAGGAAAGTGAAAGCATTGACTCCCTTTGTCCACTACCTTCCCTTTTCATTATTATTGGTTTAATAGTTTCTGTAGCAGAACTAGCAAAAGTATAGAATTGCCCCTCTATTTGCCTTGCTAAAGAGAATACAGTGTTCATTGATGTGCCAAAATAACGATTTAGTATGATTGAATAGCCATCACGTGTTAGTGTTACTCCTAAAACATCCAAGACTGTCCAACTTGCAAAGGATATCATTGACTTAATTCCTTGAATTGATGGATTTCCATATTGTATTTCATTTTTAAAATTTATCTGACAATAAGAGCAGTACGTTATAAAGGTTAATAGTGTAATTGATGATAGTAGTACCCCATACAATATTAAGCGATCTGCAGTTGAGTTTGAAATAATTATTGCAATTCCTAGTTTTAGCAGTGAGTCAACTATTGAAACTATGGCAATAAACGAAAACCTTTCGTGAGAGATTGCTAGCGCAGAGTATGGGGTGATAATTACATTAATAAATAGCGAGATTAAAACGAATTGGAATACTGTCTTTGCTGCTTCTAATCTTCCATCAGGAATATTTAAATAGTATTCAAATAACAGGTTACCACCAATCTGCATGAAAAAATAAATGGTAAATCCAAAGAAGATGTGAAGCCAAAAGCTATTATTGAAGGATGATTTTACTCTTTCGTTATTTCCATTACCCATGCTAACTCCAATAAATCTTACAGATGTTTGAGTCAGTGAAGTATTGATAAAAGACATAAGCGTGACGACACCAGTTATTAGACCATATATACCAAAGTCTTCTGTTCCTAAGGCATCTAGTATAAGTCTAACACTATATAGTCCAATAATAATACTAATAATTAAACGTACATATTGGATTGAAGTATTTTTGGCTATCCTTTTGGCTTCGCTCATCATTTGTTAATCACGTTTAAAGATATCCCTAGTGTAGACTTTATCTTTGACATCATCCAAGTCTTCATCGTAGCGATTTGCGATGATTGCTTGGCTTCTTTCTTTGAATGCATTTAGATCATTTTCTACTTCGCTTCCAAAAAAAGTGGAGTGTTGCTCAAGGGTTGGTTCGTAAATAATTACTTTTGCCCCTTTCGCTTTTATCCTTTTCATGACACCTTGTATAGAAGACTGGCGAAAGTTATCGCTTCCAGTCTTCATGGTCAGCCTGTATACTCCTACTACGCATTCCATCTCCTTTTGTGGATCAAAGTCCCCTCTATTGTAATAGTCGTAGTATCCGGCTTTCTTTAATACAGCATCAGCTATGTAATCCTTTCGAGTCCTATTTGATTCAACAATAGCAGACATCATATTCTGGGGTACGTCCTTGTAGTTTGCTAGCAGTTGTTTCGTATCCTTAGGTAAACAGTATCCTCCATATCCAAAAGAGGGGTTATTATAATGGTCACCTATTCGCGGATCAAGGCATACCCCTTTAATTATACTTTGAGTATCTAGTCCTTTTAGCTCTGCGTATGTATCTAACTCATTGAAATAAGAAACACGTAGAGCTAGGTAGGTATTTGCAAAGAGTTTTACGGCCTCAGCCTCAGTTGCCCCCATTTCCAAAATAGGTACCTCCTGTTTTCTAGCACCTTGTTTGATGAGGTTGGCAAAGGTCTGTGCTTTTTTAGAGATAGATCTATTATCTTGGTCGTATCCTACAATAATGCGTGAAGGGTATAAATTATCGTAAAGTGCTTTGCTTTCCCTTAAGAATTCAGGTGCAAAGATAATGTTTGGGTTATTGAACTGCTTAATAACAGCATTTGTATATCCAACTGGAATCGTTGATTTAATAACGATCGTTGCCGATGGATTGCACTCCGAAACAATTTTAATAACATCTTCAACTGCACTTGTATTGAAGAAGTTTTTAGCACTGTCGTAGTTGGTAGGTGTTGCAATAATCACATAGTCAGCATCCGAGTATCCATCTATTGGGTCAATTGTCGCTCTGAGATTAAGAGGTACAGATTTTAGGAAGTTCTCTATCTCTGTATCTTGAATAGTTGACTGACGGTTATTTATTTGATCAACTCTTATGGGGTTAATATCAACTGCCTTCACATCATTATGTTGTGCAAGGAGCACAGCTATAGACATGCCTACATACCCTGTTCCTGCTACCGATATCTTCATAATTAAATTAAATAGTTGTTAGTAATGTTATAAGTGTTTGATTGAGGATATTGCTTGATGAGTGGGAGGATATTCTCGGGTTTGCCGGTTGCGAAGTTGTCTAGGACACGGACATGGTGGCCTAGGGTTAGGAAATGTTGGGCGAGGTTGGAGCCTATAAATCCGGCACCTCCTGTGATTAGTATCTTCATATCTATTGTTGGTCTATCGTTTTAATGTTCATTGTCATGCTAAAGCAAACAAACTACCTATCTTGATTTTGAAACAATTGACTTTAGCTTATTGATCACTCTTGCTGGTAATCTATCATAGTGGTATAGCTCGGTGCTCACTGTGAGAGCTTTTCTGTACTTTTCGCATTTCTGCTCAAAGAGGTTGGCATCTTTGGTCTCCTTCCAAATCTTCAGGCTCATAGCTCTTGTTTGGAGTCTTTTCCTTTGGACGTTTTTGAATAGGAGTTTTGCTGGAATATTATCGTGGCGCTTTGGGGGCACAGGTTGCCCTTTTCGCTTTGCTAGGTTGATCCGGTATTTAAGTCCGCTGTGTCGGTGATTGAAACTTCCTCTTTGCGATCTTAAAAATCTATCAAAAGAGAGCTCCTCTACACTTAAATCGCCATTAGAGATCCCTTTCCTAATGAGTTCATCAGCCATTTTGCTCCTTGTTACGATCACATTATTACCTCTATCATCACTTTGGTACTCTGGTAGCCAGGCATCACCTAGGGAGATGTCGGCTAGTTCGGTGGTAACATCATCACAAAAGTCGCATGCATTGGCCTTGAAGTAACCTGTTCCCCACATATCGCCGACGGTCCTCATTCGTAAAAAGCGCTTTTCGTCGGTGTGAGCATCTATACATGAATAGGAGTAGTCTAGTGCGTTGCCGTTATCGGCTTTGACACGAAATTCAGGGTACTTGTAGCCCTCTTTACACCCCGCTTTATTTGCTAGGTAGTCGGAGAAGAAAGCGCTCTTCATCCCTCCACAGATGATGCCAATGGTAAAAGCTATTTTGTCTCTAAACGTGGGGTCGTAGTATTGCAGCAATCTTATTGCTTTTATAAAGCAGCCAATTCCACTGATGGCCACTTTGCCTTGGTAATTCTTTATCTCTTGTAGAATCTCAGCATAGGTGACAGGGTAGTATTTTGTCTTAGACCCATTGGTGAGCTCCTCTTGCTTCGTCACCAACTTAAATTGAAATCGATTGGAGATGTCATCGAAAGCATGGACCATCGCTACGGCATCTACCACTCCCTGCTGTAAAAGCATTGACGAGAGGTAGGTGGCAATACCTCCGGATGATGAGGTCATTTGGAATTGATTGGAATATCCTACGTAGGTATTGATATACCTACCCACCTCTGAATGGTGGTGTGTGGATGTCTTGAGAAAGAGCTCAGCAATCTCATCTTCTGTACGAACCTCCTTTTCTGGGTCAATATTGAATGGACACACTTTCTCCTCCCCATTTGGTACGTAGGTAGGGGTAATTTGTGGGGTGAGGAAGCCATATTCATTCCAAGTCATTTTCAGCCCACTTGGATTGATCGCTGTACACGCCCCGCATCCCACACAGAGGTCGGCATTAAGAATGTTGAGTATTTTATTTTCAGTCATTATCGCTTTAGCACTTTCATTTTAATAAATATCCGCTCCTGCTTTGTTAGGCCAAGGAGGGCCGTAAAAGTTACTACTGTAATCACGGTACAGAAGAGCATGAGTAAGGAGGCATAGATGCTCTGCCTAGGTAAGCTGTGTTTTATGGCCAGAGAGATAGCTACCGACGCAGTGGCTACCATCAAAGAGGGGAGGATAGAGTTGCTTACGAACTTTTTTGCTTTTAGTCCTACTAGGGGGGTAATAATCCTCAATCTAGAGTATAGTGCAATCAAGGAGATAAGTATTGCCACATACATTGTCGCCATGGGGTCGGCACCTAATTTAAGAGCCACATAGGATAGTGGTAAATTAAGGATTAAGAGTCCGCCAACCACACTCTGATATACTTTGATCTTTCCTGATGCTTGAGCTGCTACCATTAGTGATCCTGAGAATGAATCAATACAGGATAGAGCCATTACCAATATGGTGAATTGTGTGGCATAAGTGGGAACCTCTTTCAGCCAAATGGACAGTAAAAATTCTGCCTCCATAGATACTGGGAGTGCCAGTATGAAAACAAGGAAAAATGATAGCTTGGAGCCTCTGATGATGAGGTTGTGCATATACTCTAGGTCGCCTGCTGCATAGGACTTTACGATTTGGGGGTTCATGGCTAGTTGAAAGTTGCCCACCAATTGACTGACCGCCCCTTGGACTTGGTATGCAATGGCACGAGCAGCGTTGACAGCAGGGCCAAAGAATAAATTGATCAGAATATTTACGCCCTGATTCATAATCACCGCTGCAGCATTACCCCAAAGGTTCCACCCCATATAGCCTATGAGTGTTTTGAATAGGGCTTTATTTTTCTCCTTGATGTACTTTACATACTTGAACCTCGTGCGAGTATAGACGACATAGGCTATAAAGGTAAGGAGTACCACCAAGAAGATCAGCCCCATATAGGTGATAAGCTTATCGGAGCGTACCCATGGTAGCGCAATGACTATTAGGAGCTTCATTAAGATTTCAGAAATACTGATAAAGGCAAAGGCATCCATACGCTCATGCGTTATTATCATTGCTGTAAAGGGCACCTGCATCATTGATATAATGAATGTGCCGATGGAAAACTGATATACCCATATGGCAGCTGTGAGCCTCTCCTGAGGAATAACTAAGTAGTTCTTGACAAACCATAGCCCTACTGTCTCGGCGAGTAAAAGGATGAGCAGTGCCAACCCAGCTTGAATAACAAGAATGGTGGAGTAGTTGAGACAAAGCTGTTTGGTATCATTTTGGCCAATGGCATAGGAGAAAAAGCGCTGGGTGGAGGAGATCATGGCTCCATTGAAAAACCCCAGCATCGAAACGATGCCTCCTACTACATTCATCATGCCATAGTCTTCAACACCCAAGACCTCCAAGACGGTGCGTGAAGTATATAGCGCTACGCCCAAAACAAATATCATCCTAATGTATAGGACAATAGTGTTCTTTGCAATGGTTTTGGATCTATTTGTGGTGTCGGTTGCCATATAAATGCGTCGGGAGCTTTATTGTAAGTTGCTCATTAATCATGGGGTACTAATCAATGAGTGGGAGGATATTCTCGGGTTTGCCGGTTGCAAAGTTGTCTAGGACACGGACGTGGTGGCCTTGGGTTAGGAAATGTTGGGCGAGGTTGGAGCCTATAAATCCGGCACCTCCTGTGATTAGTATCTTCATATCTTTTGTTGGTCTATATCTCCTCTTGATAGGGTGTATTCTTGCTTATTACTTCTAATCCTTTGTGTTTGCACTTCTTTACAAGATCTTTGAATTCATTGCTTCTTAGTGCGGGGGTTCGTGTCTTCTTCAGAACGATTCTTGCTTTTGTAGTGCAATTATCTAGGCAGTTTTTTGCGTTGAGATCGTCAAATGTGGATGACACTTGTTGGTATGCCCGCCTTATGTCACTCCCTTTGAGCTCTATAAGGTAAAGTATTTTATCTTCGATAAGATACAATGCGTCATCCACGCATGGGCGGTTATCAAAGAACTCCTGCTTGTCTAAGTGGTGGTATTCATGGCACACCTTCAGCTGAGAGTTGATGGCGATGTATTGCTTCCCTTTCTCTTTGAAGGAAAACCTAGACTTCTTTTGCTCCCTTTTGGTAGGAACAATATTTATCGGGTCTAGTATATTCATCGCTCCAGTTCTCTATCGACCAATTGATCCCAGACATCGCCGATCTCCTCTGATACGGAGTCTAGCTCCTTGATGTCTATCCCTAGTGAGGGGTCACTGGAAAGAATGTTGGTAGCAGTGCCATTTTCGAGGAGATAGGCAGATACCTTATCCCTATCCATCATTAGTTCGGTGGGTATCAAGTCGGTTACATCTATTCCTTTAGCATGCTGCAGATAGTAGGCATATATATAGTTGCTTAGAAAAGCTAGAATATAGGGGCTGTGAGTAGTAATAGTCAGTGCGTTATCCTTTATTGAGTTGATCGACTTTATTATCTCCTTAAAAAGTTCATTCTGAAGTTTCGGGAATAGATTGAGTTCTGGCTCCTCTATAAAAAAGCTTGTTCCCTTAACCTTGGTAAGGTTTTCAAAACGGCGCTTGAGGTCATCAATATGCTTCCCCTCTATCTCAAGGCTCCCGTCTTTTTTGACTTCAAAAGATTCAACTTTTCCCAACTCATCATTTCCCTCATACGACTTTACATATTGTATCACGTCCGAAAGGTTTTGCTGATCAAGGAGAGAGTAGTGCCTTTGAAATAGGGTGGGTCTGCTAAAGTACGATGTTAATGCCGTCAGTGGTACAGAGGCTTGAAGCCCACTAGCAACGTATGGTAGCAGTAACTTCTTACCATCTGCAAACTCTATGAAGTCGCTAGGGTCCTCCTTCGTGGAGTAATACTTCGCGCCAAAGGGGAGCAGTGGCAGAGGGTTGCCTATAGAGTAAGTAAGCCTAGCATTTTGCCATGCACTCAGAAAGCTCCTAAGGTTGGTATTGGGAAGTTTGATCTCAAACCAATTGGGTATGGCTGCCACCATACTTCTCTCAGAAGGTACGTATAGAGTTTTTAGTCTGCAAAAGGAGTCGAGATCTCTACGAAGCGTATAGGAGAATGCTGTTTCGCCTTTTGCATTATCAAATTGGAAAGTAAGAAAAGCACCCTGATACTCAATATAAGTATCGGGCTGTAGGTAGCCATTTAGATTATGGTACTCTATCAGTTGATTGATATATGTGGTCGCTGTACAGATCTCCTTTGGCCTTTCTTCATTAGAGACGATCAACTCCTTTTCGAGCCACTGTGCATTACAAATCACCTTGGCAAGCGTAGACTTCCCCGTTCCTGAGTTGCCAATAAAGATATTGTACTTCTTTATCGGAAGTGCAATATCCTTAATCGGACCAAAGTTGCGTATTGTGATGTGTGACATGGTCTAAATATTTTACTTTTTGTTGAGGGGAGCGTAGGGGGAGTTGGGGGCGGGGG